>Ga0208179_1000063_pt1 | contig 113186 bp, 116 predicted proteins | sample Malvired_Geostar_FD_184238 | JGI IMG/M metagenome (GOLD analysis project Ga0208179, IMG submission 184238) | Marine viral communities from the Global Malaspina Expedition - Malaspina viral metaG DeepMed_Geostar (SPAdes) (version 2) | ecosystem: Environmental > Aquatic > Marine > Oceanic... | reverse complement strand
ACTTAAACCATGCTCAGTTCATCATCTGAATTAACAAAAACTTTGTTGACTCGTTCAGAACTGATTATCTGTAAAGACATCGTCCCGAACAGGTCCCACACGTTTGCTTGCCTGATTGTTAAAGAGCTTGGAAGCCTTGGCTTCCTGACTGCGTCCTTGGCGTGTTGCCGTGTCCGCCGTCTCTGTGGGGGCGCATTCTAGAGATTTCCCGGGGACCGTCAACACTTTTTTCATCACTTTTTTATCAAACGGTCACCTTTTAGGCATGGCGGGCAAAAAACCAGCGAAAACCCCTGTTTACGGTGGTTTCTTGAGCAGTTTCATTTGCTTATCGGCACTTTCTCCAGCCGCCCGCAGGTATGAATTCGCCCCACTCTCTTTCTTTTCTACCCCGGGGACAGAGAACCCCCCCCATCAAAGGCTCGCCAAGAGCAAAAAAATGCATTTACCTCCCGCCTGCCTGGCTCCCGGCATGAAAAAGGGCGCCATTTCGGCGCCCTTCGGAATCTTGCGTGAAACTCAATCCGCCTTGCGTAACCGCCACAGGCTCATCAGCAACCCCGCCACCACATAGACAATGGCCACCGTCAGCAGCACCAGGGGCGGATCCAGGAAGACAATCGCGAAGGCCACGATAACCCCAAGCAACACTTTGAACGGAACCCGACCGATATGGAGCTCCTTGAAGGAGTGGTACTTCACCGACGACACCATCAGCAGACCCGCACCCGCCACCACCAGCGCCACAATCCACGAGATATCATTACCGTCTATGCCCCGGCTGGCCCCCAGCCACACCAGCGTTGCCACCAGGCCGGCCCCGGTGGGGCTTGGCAGACCGATGAAGAAGCGCTTGTCAGTGCTTTCTGCCTGCACATTGAAGCGGGCCAGACGCAATGCCGCGCAGGCCACATAGATAAAGGCGGCCATCCAGCCAAATTTGCCCAGCTCCGAGAGCCCCCAGGAATAGGCCACCAGTCCCGGTGCCACCCCGAAGGCAACGCAGTCAGACAGGGAGTCGTACTCCGCGCCGAACTTGCTCTGGGTATTGGTGAGCCTGGCCACTCCGCCATCCAGGCCGTCCAGGATACCCGCCACGATAATACCGATGGCTGCATGCTCGAACAGGCCATTCATGGCCGCCACGATGGCATAGAAGCCGGCGAACAGGGCACCGGTGGTAAACAGGTTCGGCAGCAGGTAAACCCCCTTGTGACGGGCGCCGGTACGGTGCTCGGCCTCCACCACCTCAAAGGTTTCGGGCTGCTCCGGGGTCGTTGTCTTGTCGTTGTCCTGCATGGTGGTCCATCCAAATTGGGTGTGACTAGTCTAACGCAGTGACCGTAAACAAAAAACGCGGCCGAAGCCGCGTTTTTTGATGATCCGTGCAAGCGCTTAGTTCTTGCTCTTGTCGACGATCTGGTTTGCCTGGATCCAGGGCATCATGCCGCGCAGTTTCTCACCCACCTGCTCGATGGGATGCGCCGCGTTGTTGCGACGGGCAGCCGTCATGGACGGGTAGTTCAGGGCGCCTTCAGAAATGAACTGCTTGGCGTACTCGCCGCTCTGGATGCGCTTCAGGGCGTTGCGCATGGCCGCACGGGATTCGTCGTTGATCACTTCCGGGCCAGTCACGTACTCACCATACTCCGCGTTGTTGGAGATGGAGTAGTTCATGTTGGCGATACCGCCTTCGTACATCAGGTCAACAATCAGCTTCAGCTCGTGCAGACACTCGAAGTAGGCCATTTCCGGCGCGTAGCCCGCTTCGGTCAGGGTTTCGAAACCGGCTTTCACCAGCTCGACCGCACCCCCACACAGAACGGCCTGCTCACCGAACAGATCGGTTTCGGTTTCGTCCTTGAAGGTGGTTTCGATGATACCGGTACGGCCGCCACCCACGCCGGAGGCGTAGGACAGAGCCACGTTTTTGGCGTTGCCGGAGGCGTCCTGGAAGATGGCGATCAAGTCAGGAATACCGCCGCCTTTGGTGAACTCGGTACGAACCGTGTGACCCGGCGCCTTGGGAGCGATCATGATCACGTCCAGATCAGCGCGCGGCACGATCTGGTTGTAATGGATGGCAAAACCGTGTGCGAACGCCAGGGTCGCGCCTTTTTTCAGGTTCGGCTCGATTTCTTCACGGTACAGCTGGGACTGGAACTCGTCCGGGGTCAGGATCATTACCACGTCAGCGGCAGCGACAGCAGACGGCACATCGCTCACTTTCAGGCCATGGGCTTCAGCCTTGGCGATGGAGGAAGAGCCCGGGCGCAGACCGACAGTCACGTCCACACCGGAATCATTCAGGTTGCAGGCATGGGCGTGGCCCTGGGAGCCGTAACCGATGATGGCCACTTTCTTGCCCTGGATGATAGAAAGGTCGCAATCCTTGTCGTAATACACTTGCATGCTCATAGCTCTGGCTCTTTCAGATATCGGAAATCGGTGACGGACAGGCACACAGGGAACCTGCCCGGACAGGCGCCCGCCACTCTAGGCTATCCGTCGCATTGCGTAAAATGATATATTTGAAACATTGCATTTCATTTACCGCAACGCAAAGTGATATAGCCATCCATGGATACCAAGCCGCTCCGCCTGTTCCTGACCCTGGCGGACACGTTGCATTTCGGGCGCACCAGCACCATGTGCCATGTGAGCCCGTCCACGCTCAGCCGTACCATCCAGCAACTGGAAGATGAGCTGGGCGTGCCGCTGTTCTACCGCGACAATCGCAGCGTCACTCTCACCCGGGAGGGACAACGCTTTCAGGAATACGCCCGAAATACCCTGATGCAATGGGACAACCTGCGTCACGCCCTGCAGGAAGACCGGCGGGTGCTGCAGGGGGAGCTGAGCCTGTACTGTTCGGTGACCGCCAGCTACAGCTTTCTCTACGATATTCTCAGCAGCTTTCGCCACCAGTACCCACGCATCGAACTGAAGCTGCATACCGGTGACCCGGCCCAGGCGGTGCAACGGATCCAGTACGGTGAGGAAGATATCGCCATTGGTGCCAGGCCGGATCACCTTCCCGCAGGCATTTCCTTCCGCCCCATCGCCCGCTCTCCGCTACTGTTTATTGCCCAGGCCGGGCAGGCCCAACTGGCGGAACGGCTCAGCGGCAGCGCGACCAAAGCTGCCTGGGAAGATGTTCCCATGATCCTTTCCGAGGAAGGCCTGGCCCGGGAACGGGTGGACCGGTGGTTTCGACAACTGGGCGTCAAGCCGCATATCTATGCCCAGGTGGGTGGCAATGAGGCCATCGTCAGCATGGTGAGCCTGGGCTTCGGGGTGGGTATCGTGCCGAAAATCGTATTGGACAACAGCCCCCTGGCCGGCCGCACCCGTCCCCTGGATGTTCAGCCGGCGCTGGCACCCTATGAGGTAGGCCTGTTTACTCAGGAGAGACGGCGGGAAGAGCCGCTGATTCAAGCCTTCTGGTCGCAGCTACCGGAATAGGGCGAGTTTCGAGTTTCGAGTTTCGAAGAGCAAAGCCCAAGTCTTTGCCTTTCGCAACTCGCTTCTCGTAACTCGCGACTCAACCACAGGCAGTTATCCCCCCACAAAAAAACCGCTCCGAAGAGCGGTTTTTTTGTCTGGCGTCAGGCATCGAGTGTTCTTACAGGCTCAACACTTTTTCGCCGCGGGAAATCCCCGATACCCCGGAACGCACCACTTCCAGTACCTGGGTCTCCCCGATGGCACCGATAAAGGCGTCCAGTTTGTCGGAAGCACCCGTGAGCTGAATGGTATAGACGGTGCTGGTCACATCCACGATCTGGCCGCGGAAGATATCCACACTGCGCTTTACCTCGGCACGCTGGGCGCCGGTGGCTTTTACCTTGATCAGCATCAGCTCGCGCTCGATGTGCGCCCCTTCGGTGAGATCCACCAGCTTGACCACCTCGATCAGCTTGTTCAGGTGCTTGGTGATCTGCTCGATCTTCAGATCATTACCAAAAGTGGTCAGGGTCAGGCGCGACAGGGTGCTGTCTTCGGTGGGCGCCACCGACAGGCTTTCGATGTTGTAGCCCCGCTGGGAGAACAGACCGATCACCCGGCTCAGTGCGCCCGGCTCGTTTTCCATCAGAATAGAGATAATTCGACGCATCAGGTCCGCTCCGTCTTGCTCAGCCACATGTCGCGCATGGAACCGTCTGCAATCTGCATCGGGTACACGTGCTCGGTGGGGTCCACATAGATATCCATGAATACCAGGCGATCTTTCAGGGCAAAGGCTTCGTTCATAGCCCCTTCCAGGTCCTCAAACTTGGTCACCTTCATGCCCACATGGCCGTAGGCTTCCGCCAGGGCCACAAAGTCCGGCAAGGACTCCATGTAGGACTGGCTGTGGCGGCCACCGTATTGCATGTCCTGCCACTGACGCACCATGCCCAGGGCCTGGTTATTGATGTTGATGATCTTCACCGGCAGGCCGTACTGCAGGCAGGTGGAGAGCTCCTGAATGTTCATCTGGATGGAGCCTTCACCAGTGACACAGGCCACGGTGGCGTCCGGGAACGCGAACTGCACGCCCATGGCCGCCGGCAGACCGAAGCCCATGGTTCCCAGGCCACCGGAGTTGATCCAGCGACGGGGCTTGTCGTACTTGTAGTACTGGGCGGCAAACATCTGGTGCTGGCCCACATCCGAGGTCACATAGGCGTCACCACCGGTGGCCTTGTAAAGGGCTTCCACCACCTGCTGGGGCTTCATGGGACCATTTTCATTGGTCTCATAGCGCATGCCGTGAACCTTGCGCCAGCCTTCAATCTCTTCCCACCAGCGCTCCAGCGCCTTCTGGTCCGGCTCGCCACCGTGCTCATCCAGAGCCGACAACATCTCTTCCAGCACCTGGTGCACCGGCCCCACGATGGGGATATGCGCCATAATGTTCTTGGAGATAGTCGCCGGGTCGATATCAATGTGGATGATCTTGGCACCCGGACAGAATTTCTTCACGTTGTTGGTCACCCGGTCGTCCAGGCGAGCCCCCACCGCGAGAATCACATCGGAGCTGTGCATGGTCATGTTGGCTTCATAGGTGCCATGCATGCCCAGCATGCCCACATTCTGCGGATCCGTGCCCGGGAAGCAGCCCAACCCCATCAGGGTATTGGTTACCGGGAAGTTCAAGCGGTGGGCCAGCTTGGTCAGCAGTTCGCTACCCTCGCCCTGGATCACGCCGCCACCCGCATAGATCACCGGGCGCTTGGCTTTCATCAGCTCTTCCACTGCCTTGCGGATCTGGCCGGAGTGGCCACGGCTGACCGGCGCATAGGAACGCATCTTGACCTTTTTCGGATACTCGTAAGGGTTCTTCACGTTCGGCGCGGTCTGATCCTTAGGAATATCGATCAGTACCGGGCCGGGACGGCCGGTGGTGGCAATGTAGAACGCCTTTTTCATGATCTCCGGAATGTCCTTGGCATCGCGGACCATGAAGCTGTGCTTCACCACCGGACGGGACACGCCGATCATGTCGGTTTCCTGGAAGGCGTCATCGCCAATCCAGTCGGAGCGCACCTGACCAGACAGAACGATCATGGGGATGGAATCCATGAACGCCGTCGCCAGGCCGGTAATGGCATTGGTGGCACCGGGACCCGAGGTCACCATCACCACGCCGGGCTTGCCGGTGGCACGGGCATAACCGTCCGCCGCATGGGTGGCCGCCTGCTCGTGGCGAACCAGAATGTGGCTGACCTTGTCCTGCTGGAACAATGCATCGTAAATGTGCAGTACGGACCCCCCGGGATACCCGAAGATGTACTCCACTCCCTCGTCTTGCAGCGCACGGACCACCATCTCCGCGCCGGATAACATTTCCACGGTTGCTACCTCAAATCAGAATGCATACAACCCACTGCCGTGCAGCGGGACGGGGTTTACAACTAGCTGCCTGCGGGTAAAACACCGTATTTGGGTGCTCTTGGGCCCTGTCGGAGGTGGCCGACACGAACGCAGGCTGGGAGGGCGACACGGAGGCACTGCAAACCTGAAGAGGGATTACTCCCGCTAAATAGGAATGAGAAACCTCCGGAGGCTCCCACAGCGGGACGAGGGTGCAGTGATACTGCTGGCAGGACATCGCGGTAACGGTGCCCCGGGTCCCGGCCTCACATTTACCGGTAAGCAAATGCGGGTCCCGATCTCCGGAAAGGCTCAATTTTGTCAGAAATGTGCGTCGATTCAAAGCCCTTGGTCGGGTTTGGGTTGCAGAAAATCCCCCTCAACAGTCATGCTAAAGTACGAGCCGAAAAGACAACCCGAAAAGAAGACCAACATTATGAACAAATTCAGCCTGTTGCTTGGCAGTGCCCTGCTCACCCTTGCCAGCGCCGGTTCGGCGGCCAAGTTCCACAAATGGGTCGACGAGGATGGCGTGACCCACTACGGGGCCAACCCGCCACAAGGGGTCGTCTCCACAGAAGTGAACACCCGCGCCAATGCGAGCTCCGATCAGGACCGCGAACTGGAGGCCCTGAATGCGAAGCGGAATGCGCGGCAAGATGCCAAAGAAGAGGCTGCCCAAGCAGCCAGGGAGGCCGAGCGCCTTCAGTCAGAGCCCGACGAAGTCGTCAAGGAGCGCTGCGAACAACACCGTAAAAATCTGGAAACCCTGAAGAACAAGCCCATTGTGCGAAGCAAGAATCCGGAGACCGGCGAACTGGAAGTTCTGGACCAGGAAGCAAGAGAAAAGATGATTCAGAGCAGCCAGGAAGCCCTGGAAAAGTGCAACCAGAATTAAGGGTAAGTGAGCCCTGCCTCCCAGGGCTCACTGGACACCGCTCTCACCGCTCAAAAGTGAAGCGGTCCTCATGCACGTCGATGGAAATGGTGTCTCCCTGACCAAACTCTCCCCTGAGCAGGGCCTGGGCCAGCGGGTTCTCCAGCTGCTGCTGGATGGCCCGCTTCAGGGGCCGGGCACCATAGACCGGGTCGAAGCCAGCTTCCACCAGTTTATCCAGCGCCGCATCGCTGAGCTCGAGGCGGATATCCCGCTCAGCCAGCCGCTTACGCAAGTAATCCAACTGAATGCCGGCAATACCCTTGAGCTGATCCTTGGCCAGCGGATGAAACACCACGGTCTCGTCCACCCGGTTGATGAATTCCGGGCGGAAGTGGTTACCCACCACCTCCATGACCGCTGATTTCATGGCCTCGTAATCGTTGTCTCCAGCCAGTTTCTGGATCAGGTCGGAGCCCAGATTCGAGGTCATCACCACCACGGTGTTGCGGAAATCCACGGTACGGCCCTGACCATCGGTCAGGCGACCATCGTCCAGCACCTGCAACAGGATGTTGAACACATCGGGGTGCGCCTTTTCCACTTCATCCAGCAGCACCACGGAGTAAGGCTTGCGACGCACCGCTTCGGTCAGGTAGCCACCTTCTTCGTAACCTACGTAGCCTGGAGGGGCACCCACCAGCCGCGCCACGGAGTGTTTCTCCATGAACTCGGACATGTCGATACGCACCATGGCCTCTTCGGTATCAAACAGGAAGTTGGCCAGCGCCTTGCAAAGCTCGGTCTTGCCCACCCCGGTGGGGCCGAGGAACAGGAAGCTGCCATTGGGGCGATTGGGATCGGACAGCCCGGCCCGGGAGCGACGCACCGCATTGGCGACCGCTTCCACTGCCTCCGCCTGGCCGACCACCCGCTGATGCAAGGCCTCTTCCATGCGTAACAGCTTGTCTTTCTCGCCTTCCAGCATCTTGGCCACAGGAATCCCGGTCCACTTGGAAACCACCTCGGCGATTTCCTCATCGGTCACCTTGTTGCGCAGCAACTGGTTCTCGGTCTGCGACTGCTGCTCTTCCTGGTCCTGGGCCGCCTGCACCCGCTTCTCCAGTTCCGGGATAACCCCGTACTGCAGCTCGGACATGCGATTCAGATCTCCGGCGCGACGGGCCTGTTCCAGCTCGACACGGGCCTGTTCCAGTTCTGCCTTGTATTCCTGGGCTCCCTGCAAGGCGGCTTTTTCTGCTTGCCAGATCTCTTCCAGGTCGGCGTACTGTTTTTCCAGTTCGTCGATATCCGCTTCCAGTTTTTCCAGCCGCTTGCGACTGGCTTCATCCTCTTCCTTGCGCAGCGCCTGGCGCTCCATTTTCAGCTGGATCAGCCGGCGATCAAGACGGTCCATCTCTTCCGGCATGGAATCGATTTCCATGCGGATTCGGCTACCGGCCTCGTCGATCAGGTCAATGGCCTTGTCCGGCAGCTGCCGATCCGTGATATAGCGATGGCTGAGCCTGGCCGCGGCAATGATGGCGCTGTCGGTAATGTCCACACCGTGGTGGACCTCATAACGCTCTTTCAGACCGCGCAGAATGGCGATGGTATCTTCCACGCTGGGCTCATCCACCTGCACTTTCTGGAAGCGACGCTCAAGGGCCGCATCCTTTTCGATGTACTGTCGATATTCATCCAGCGTGGTGGCGCCCACACAGTGCAGCTCGCCCCGGGCCAGGGCCGGCTTCAGCATGTTGCCCGCATCCATGGAGCCCTCTCCCTTGCCGGCGCCGACCATGGTGTGCAACTCATCAATGAAGAGGATGATACGACCTTCCTGCTTGGCCAGCTCGTTGAGCACGGCCTTGAGACGCTCCTCGAACTCGCCGCGATATTTGGCACCGGCAATCAGGGCCGCCATGTCCAGAGACAGCACCTGTTTGTCCTTCAGCCCTTCCGGCACCTCTCCGTTGACAATACGCTGGGCCAACCCCTCCACAATGGCGGTCTTGCCCACACCGGGCTCACCAATGAGGACGGGGTTGTTCTTGGTACGACGCTGCAATACCTGAATAGTCCGGCGGATTTCATCGTCACGACCGATCACCGGGTCGAGCTTGCCGGACTCGGCCCGTTCGGTCAGATTGACCGTATATTTGTCCAGCGCCTCGCGCTTGTCCTCCGCATTGGGATCGTTCACCGCTTCGCCACCCCGTACCTGCGCAATTTTCTCCGCCAGTGTCTTCTTGGTGATACCGGCATTCTTCATCAGCTTGCCAAGCTCACCGTTATCATCACAGGCCGCCAGCAACACCACCTCGGTGGACAGGTATTGATCTCCACGCTGCTGGGCTTCCCGGTCGGCCATGTTGAGTAAACGGCCGGTGGCCTGGCCCATCTGCACATCGCCGGTGAAATTACTGACCGTGGGCAGCTTGTCCACCGCCATGTTCAGGGCAGTAATCACATCAGCCCCATTGGCGCCGGCCTTTTCCAGCAAGGGGCGGGCCGCGCCGCCTTGCTGCTGCATCAGTGCCAGCATCAGGTGAACGGGCTCTATGGTGCTGTTGCCCTGCCCCACGGCCAGGGATTGCGCGTCAGACAACGCTTGCTGCAGGCGCGCGGTGAGTTTATCCATTCGCATTTGGGCTCTCCTTTCCGGTTGTGATCCGCGCGCCCGCTCCCTGTCGGCAAGCCAGCCACGATCACCGGTTACTTGTCATCTGACCTCTAAATGGGTCCGATTGGGCCATATTCAAGAGCAGTGAAGAGTTAATAGTGAACAGTGAATAGTTCGCGATCCGGGGTGAATTGATTCTGAAACGCAAGAGGCCGCGCCCAGGGTTTGGGTGCGGCCTCTTGCGTTTCAAAAACAGAAAAGCGGCCTCGCGTCGCTGTTCACTATTAACTCTTCACTGCTCTTTTATTGGTCCAGCCAAATGAGTGACGCAAACCGACCCGTGTCGCCTTCTTTACGGTAGGAATAGAAACGCTTGAGATCACAGGCGGTGCAAAGCTCCCCGCCCTGTACGTCCTCCACGCCCAGACGGGCCAGTTCAATCATGGCCGCCTGGGCAACGGAAAATCGCCAATGGTGGGGGGTCGCATCTGCATGAAAGGCATCTTTAAAATCTGCCTGGGTATCCACAAAGGCGCGGTAGACCTCGTCACCCACCTGGTAGCATTTGCCACAGATCGCCGGGCCCAGCCAGGCACTGACCGGCTCACCCTTCGGGGCAATCCTGCTCACTCCCTGGGCAATGATGCCCGCCTGCAGGCCTCGCCACCCCGCATGCACCGCCGCCACCGCACTGCCGTCGGTTCGCGCCAGCAACACAGGCAGGCAGTCGGCGGTGAGCACCACACAGGGCCAGCGCTGCTGATCCGTCCAGACCCCATCGGCCTCATTGTCAGCATCCTCTGCGCGGATCACCCGTTTGCCGTGGACTTGCTTCAACCAGGCCACCGGATGATCCGCCTGCAGCAGTTTCTCCACATGGTGACGGGCCTGCTCCACCCGAGCGGGCTGATCACCGCAGTTCATGCCCAGATTGAAGCCATTCCAGGGGGGCGGAGAGTGACTGCCGGCACGGGTGGTCACTGCCACGCGCACTGCCGGGTGCGGTTGCCAGCGGGGCCACAGCCACTGTGTTCGGGCGGGAAGGGCCATCCTTCACTCCAGGTCACTCAGAAAGAGCAACGTCCTTCGGCTTTTTTCAGATTAAAGACAACTTCATGGGGCGCCGACGTTACCGGCATCATCACACCGCCAAAGTCATTCCCGCCGGCTATCACTGGCGCTCCAACCGCAACGGATGACATTGCCGTCACGGTATGGGTGTCGTGCGTGATATCCGACATTAATGCCACATGCGAACCTGCCAGCTCCTGGCAACGCCGTTTCAGATAATCATCCAGCCAGTCCCAGCGGGTGGCCTGTTCGGCCACATAACTGATCCTGTACTGACGCTCCTCAAGCTGTTCCTCCTGGTACCCTTTGGTCCCATCCCAGGCATGATAGGTACTGATACAACCTGACAGGGCAAGGGAAAGCCCCCCCGCCATAAGATTAACGGTCTTCATCATTCGACTTCGTCCTTGAAGTATTATTGCTCGTCGGGCCGTGCGTCCTGTTCCAGTACCCGAATCAACGCCTGCATATCTTCGGGCAGCGGCGCTTCGAATTCACAGTATTCCCCCGTGGCCGGATGAATCAAGCCGAGTTTTCTCGCATGCAGGGCCTGGCGGGGAAAACGGCGCAGGGCTTCGCGCAGGGCCTCGCTGGCACCGGCGGGCTGCTTGAGACGGCCACCGTAGAGCGGATCGCCCACCAGCGGATAGTTGCGATGGGCCATGTGCACACGGATCTGGTGCGTTCGGCCGGTTTCCAGCTGCACCTTGATCCGAGTGTGGGCCCGATAACGATCCAGAACCCGGTAGTGAGTGACCGCTTCCTTACCTCCGTGCTTTACGACCGCCTGTTTCTTTCGGTCCACCGGGTGGCGACCGATCGGTGCGTCCACCTTGCCGCCGCCGGTCATCACGCCCACGGCAATGGCTTCGTACTGGCGAAACAGGCTCTTGTCCTGCAACTGCGCCACCAGGCTCTGATGCGCCTCCAGGGACCGGGCCACCACCATCAGGCCGGTGGTATCCCGGTCCAGTCGGTGCACAATGCCTGCCCGGGGGAGACTGTTGAGCCGTTCATCCAGGTGCAGAAGGCCATTGAGGAGAGTGCCATCCGCGTGGCCCGCTGCCGGGTGCACAACGAGCCCGGTGGGCTTGTTGATCACGATCAAGTCGTCGTCCTGATAGACCACATCCAGCTCAATGGACTGGGGCAGATCGTCCAGTTCCGGGGCGATTTCCACTTCCAGCGCCAGGCACTCATTGCCAATCAGCTTATCCTTGGGCTTGGCTTTGCCTCCGTTGACGGTCAGCACCCCGTCCTTGATCCAGCCTTGTAGCCGGGAACGGGAAAATCCCTCAAACAGCTCGGCGGCGGCCTGATCGACCCGCTGCCCCGCCTGATCTGCGCGTACCTGCTCGCTACGCTGAATTTTCTCGCCGCCAAGATGTCCCATAGTGCAACCTGTGTTTAAATGCCGAGTCTGAATTATTCAAAGGCTCTGAAGCCTGTATTGTAACCGCTTAACGAGGGAAGAATGCCACGTCTTTTATGGCCACTACTGTGCCTGCTGCTACTCGCCGGCTGCGCCAGCAACAAGGAGCGCCCGGAGCTGACCGAGGTAGACCAGTATCGGGAAGCCAGCGAGTCGCTGGAGTCAAAGAACTATCTGACCGCCATTGACCAGCTCAAGGAGCTGGAAGCCCGTTTTCCCTACGGCGATTTCGCGGAACAGGCCGCCCTGGACCTGATCTACGCCCAGTACCGGGCGGTGGATTACCCGGCCACCGTGGTCGCGGCCCAGCGCTTTATGCGCAATTATCCAGCGCATCCACGCATGGACTATGCGATTTACATGCGTGGGCTGGCCAATTTCAATATGGAAAAAGGCCTGTTCGATAATATGGTCAGCTCCGACAAATCCAGCAAGGATATGGGAGCGGCCAAGGATGCATTCCGGGATTTCGAGCGACTGGTAAACCGCTTCCCGGACAGCGAGTATGCACCGGATGCCCGTTCAAGGATGGTGCATATCCGCAACCAGCTGGCCCGCCAGGAGCTGCATGTGGCCCGCTACTATGCCCGCCGCGGCGCAGTCATCGCCTCCATCAATCGGGCCCAGTATGTGGTCAAGCATTTCCAGCAAACCCCAGCGGTACCCGAGGCGCTTGCCATCATGACGAAGGGCTACGAGCGTCTGAAGCAACCGGAACTGGCGGAAAAGAGCCGCAAGGTTCTGGCCCTGAACTGGCCGGACAGCAACTTTCTGGACAATGACAAACGCGTGGATCTGGCCTGGTGGCCGGACGAGGATGATGGGCTGCTGAGCCTGCTGACGTTTGATTTGCTGTAATGAGCTGAAAGTTTAACGTTCACCGTCGAAAAGCGCGGACCGCGCTTTTTGCTTTATAAACACAAGAGGCCGCGCCCATAGCCTGGGCGCGGCCTCTTTGCTTTCAGGAACCCGCAGGGCTAACCGCTTTTCAAGGTTGAACGTTAAACGTCCAACTATTTTTAGTCCCCAGGGCGCCAGCCATTGGTAATCGGGTAGCGCCGATCCTTGCCGAAGGCGCGACGGCTGACCCGGGGGCCCACGGCGGCCTGCCGCCGCTTGTATTCATTACGGTCGGTTAGCTTGACGACCCGATAGACATTCTCCCGGTCAAACCCATCCCGGATCACCGCTTCCGCACTCATATCCTGCTCCACGTAGCGCTCGAGAATCGCATCCAGCTCGTCGTAATCCGGCAATGAATCACTGTCGACCTGATCCGGGGCCAGTTCGGCAGAAGGCGGGCGGGTGATCACCCGTTCCGGGATAATTTCCACACCGGCTTGCTGGTTCCGCCAGTTTGCCAGGCGGTAAACCATGGTCTTGAAGACATCCTTGAGTACCGAGAAACCACCGGCCATATCGCCGTAGAGCGTGGCGTAACCCACCGCCATTTCGCTCTTGTTCCCGGTGGTCAGAACCACAGAACCGTTTTTGTTGGAAAGCGCCATCAGCAGGACTCCGCGGCAGCGGGCCTGCAGGTTCTCCTCGGTGGTATCTTTCTGCTGACCGGCGAATGCCTCACTGAGGATATCCATAAACCCATTGAACGCGGGCTCAATGGGCAGCACCCGGTAGTGCACCCGCAGGGTTTTGGCCTGTTTCTCCGCGTCCTCCAGGCTCATGGCCGAGGTGTAGCGGAACGGCATCATCACAGCCTCCACCCGCTCCGGGCCAAGCGCATCCACCGCCACAGCCAGGGTGAGTGCCGAATCAATGCCACCGGACAAGCCCAACAGGGCCCCCTTGAAACCGTTTTTGTTCACGTAGTCCCGGGTTGCCAGCACCAGGGCCTGATAAAGGCTCTCCTCCAGGCCGGGAAGCGGAAGCTGCTCCCCCATGGGCTCACAGTGTCCGTCTTGGCATTGCAGGTCCACCGGCACCAGAGCCTCGGCAAAGCTGGCAGCCTGTATACAGCGCCGCCCCTGGCTATCACAGACGAAGGAAGCACCGTCAAAGACCAGCTCGTCCTGCCCCCCCACCAGGTTGCAATACAGGATGGGCAGGCCGGTTTCACGGCTGCGGGCCTCTACCTGCTCAAGGCGCTCCTGGAACTTGTTGGCCCGGAAAGGTGAGGCGTTCAGATTAAGCACCAGATCCACATTCTGTTGCTGCAGCTGGGCGGCCGGCCCGCTGTGCCAGATGTCCTCGCAGATAGTCAGGCCCAGGGTCCAGCCATCCAGCTCAAAAGTGCAGGCTTCGGAACCAGGCTGGAAATAGCGTTTTTCGTCGAACACCCGGTAGTTGGGCAGATGCTGCTTGAAATACTCATGACGGGGGCGACTCTCCCCCGGGAACATTACCCCGGCGGCATTTCGGCGCTGCCCATTCCGTACCGCAGGATAGCCGATCACCACCGGCACACTGACCTGCTGCCCGATCGTTTCCAGGGCCGCATCCACGCGGCTGTTGAGACTGGGGCGCAACAGCAAATCCTCCGGGGGATAGCCGGTCAGCATCAGCTCCGGAAACAGCACCAGATCCGCACCCAGCAAACGACGAGCCTCGTCCGCCGCATCGATTACCCGTTGGGCATTGCCCTCAATGTCGCCCACCAGCGCATTCTGCTGGGCCATAATAATCCGCATGGTTAACCGGCCTTTCCTCAAGTGAGCGCTGATTGTACTCTTTAGAACCTGCTTGGGGTCTATACGCAGCCGCGCCGGAGGCAATTTTTTCGCCAGCCCGCGACTGTGATGTGTAGTCATTCTACATAAGCAATAGCCGTCGCGGGCTGGCGAAAAAAGCTCCCGGCCCTTCGGGTTGCCTATAGACCCCGAGCAGGCTCTGAGCCGGCGACCTATGGACGCATCACGCTAAAACAAGGAGAACAAAATGGGCCTGATACGCCTGCTGATTATTGCCGCCCTGATCTATTTGGCCTGGCGAGTGGCAAAAAACCTGCTTTCGCAGGCCGGCAGCCGCAGCAATACCGGAACCGATGCGGATCGGGACGGTCAGGCCATGCTCAAATGCGCCCAGTGCGGCGTGCATGTCCCGGCCCCGGAAGCCTTTACGCATAATGGCCGACACTTCTGCTGCCAGGAGCACCAGCGCCTGTATCTGGAGCACCATGAGCGCTAGCCAGGGGTGGACACCCGCCCGTATCTATAACGTTTACCGGATTGCCATCGCCTGCAGCCTGATGCTGCTGCATTTCGGGCCGGAAAAGCCCCTCATCGGCACCCATCTGCCACTCTTATTTGAAACGACACTCTTTGTCTATCTGGGGCTGACACTGGCGTCGGCCACCCTGGATTTCCGCGCTGAAAAGCGGGCCTACCCCGCTTGGGCGCAACCGGCTTCCCTGATTACCGATCTGACCATGCTCACCCTGGTGGTGCACGCCAGCGGAGGCCTGGAGGGCGGGCTGGCGGTTTTGCTGCTGGTCACCGTCGCCGCAGGCAATATTTTACTGCGTGGACGCCTGGGCTTTCTGATTGCCGCGCTCGCGACTCTGTCGATGATGTTCGAGCAGTTTTATTTTTCCATCCAGGCCCTGTCTGAGTCGCCATTCCTGCTCACAGAATCAGGGTTGCTGGGTATCGCCTTTTTCATGGTCTCGCTGATTATCCAGCAGATATCCCAGCGGCTGCAGCACAGTGAACGAATCGCACAGCGACAGCGGGTGGCCATTGAGCGCCTGGAAGCCCTGAATCAACAGATTGTGCAGCGCATGCGCACCGGCGTGGTGGTATTCGACCAATCCTTACGGATCCTGATGGCGAATCAGGCCGCCAATAGTCTGTTTGGCACACCCATGCTGGGCAACCAGCTACCCAAGCAATTGGCTCACCGCTACCGTCGCTGGCTGGAAAACCCGCTACTGCCGCTGGCCACCTTGAGAACATCAGAACAATCTCCCGTGCTCAGCCCACGCTTCGCGCCTTTGGAAACCGACCACGAGCTGCTCACCCTGCTCTTTCTGGAAGATAGCGCCCGGGTTGCCCAGGAAGCACAGCAGATGAATCTGGCCTCACTGGGGCGTCTCTCTGCCACGCTTGCCCACGAGATACGCAACCCGCTAAGCGCCATCAACCATGCCACCGAGCTGTTACTCGATGGCAATGCCAGCGAGGAAGATCAGCATTTGCTCGGCATTATTCGCAATCATGTGGGCCGCGTGAATGGCATCATCCACGATGTGCTGGACCTGTCTCGCCGAGGACGAGGCCAGGCCGAGCGCTTCAGCCTGGCGCCATTCCTTGACGAGCTTATTGAACAATGGGCGTTACGGGGCTACAGCAACCAGCGCCTCAGCAAGGCCTGCCAATCGGAGGTGGAAGTCCGCTTTGACCGCAGCCAGCTGACCCAGGTAGTCGACAACCTGATTCGAAATGCATTTCAGCACGGCGGGGAGCACTGCAACGTGACTCTGGAATGTGGCAGCCATCAGCAGACCGGCTTACCCTGGCTCCGGATCCGGGATAACGGTAACGGCATCCCCCGGGAAACCGCTCAACACCTTTTTGAACCCTTCTATACCACGGCCAATGACGGCAATGGATTAGGCCTCTATCTTTGCCGGGAGCTCTGCCAGGCCAATCAGGCCGCCTTGGATCTTGAAGATAGCCCGAATGGGGCCAGCTTTGTGATAACCTTTGCTCACCCGCACCGACAATTCCAATAACACGATCTGATTATGAGTGCTGACACCCCACACATCCTGGTTGTTGACGACGAAGCAGATCTGCGCGAACTGCTGGTCATTACCATTGGCCGAATGAAGCTGAAAGCCACCGCCGCTGAATCCCTCGCCGCAGCCAAAAAAGCCCTTGATGAGCAGACATTCAACCTGTGTCTGACCGACATGAACCTGGGCGATGGCACCGGATTGGAGTTGATGCAGTATATTTCCCGTCACTGTCCCGAAATGCCCACCGCCGTGATTACGGCTTATGGCAGCATGGAAACAGCGACAGATGCCATGAAGTTCGGCGCCTATGATTTTATCGCCAAGCCCGTATCGCTGGACCGCCTGCGTCAGCTGATTGAAGATGGTCTGGGCATCAGCGAAGTGGAAGATCACCACGAGGAAGAAGACAGCCTGATCGGCGAAGCACCAAGCATGCAAGCCCTGAAAGCCCAGGTCCGCAAGCTTGCACGCAGCCAGGCCCCAATCTATATCAGTGGTGAATCCGGCAGCGGCAAAGAGCGCATTGCCCGACTGATACATAGCCTTGGCCCACGGCGCGAAAAACCCTTCGTGGCAGTCAACTGTGGTGCCATTCCCTCGGAATTGATGGAAAGCGAATTCTTTGGCCATCGCAAGGGGGCATTTACCGGTGCGGTGGAAGACCGAAAAGGTCTTTTTCGCGAAGCCGATGGCGGCACGCTTTTTCTTGACGAAGTTGCCGACCTCCCTCTCCACATGCAGGTCAAACTGCTGCGGGCCATTCAAGAAAAGTCTGTTCGTCCGGTAGGGGAAACCAAGGAGTTCCAGGTCAATTTGCGGATTTTATGTGCCACTCACAAGGACCTTGCCCGTGAGATGGCAGAAGGCCGATTCCGGCAGGATCTGTTCTACCGCTTGAATGTAATTGAGGCTCACGTACCCGCATTACGCGAGAGACAAGAAGACATTCCTGCTCTGGTAAAACATATTCTTAACAGGCTAAGTCATGCTTGGGAGATTACCCCTCCCTCCATAACCGATGCGGCCATGGACGTTTTGGCACAATACCCATTTCCTGGCAATGTCAGGGAGCTGGAAAACACGCTGGAACGTGCGCTTACCCTTTGCGATAGCAACACAATCGATAGGGAACACCTCCATCTACAGGCGCACACTCAATCTACTCAGCCCGTGCATGCAACCCCAAACATCTCGCCATCGCAAAACCTGGCTGAGCGGGATAGCAACCAACCTCTTGAAGATTTCCTGCAAGAGATAGAGAAAAAAGAAATTCTAAAAGCCTTGGATATAACCCATTGGAATCGAACCGCTGCAGCCAAAAAACTGGGTATGACATTTCGATCTTTACGTTATCGGCTGAAAAAACTGGAACTTGATAGAGACGAAGAAAGCAACGAATAAGCATCAGGATCGGTAAATGGTGTCTCCTGACACATCAACTGCACAACCAACTCAGCGCTGGCGGGTCCTGAAACCAAACCATTACGAAAATGGCCTGCCGACGAGAAAACCCCAGGCTGGCCGGGCACCCTCCCGATGTAAGGGAAATCTCTGGCACACCCCGGACGCACTCCGGCCCAGTGGTGCATGGGCTTGCGAGATTTCAAGACAGGCCAGAGATATTCTGCCAACGACTCAAGCTGATAACGACCCGCCACAGTAGGGTAGGTTGTGTTGTCTCCCTTGCGCAGTGTGGAACCGACCAAAACTGCGCCATCGTTCCGGGGAATCAAATAGCCCCGCTCGGTAAGCATCACAGAAGGCACATCCCCGGGTTCCATTTGGTAAAGAAGCATTTCTCCTTTGGCTGGAAACAAGGGCAAATGCAAACCCATCGATCCCAGCAAAGCTTGCCCCCCCGCCCCTGCGCTGACCAACACCTGTTCTGCGGTCCAGCTCCTTCCGTCACTTGCGCACACACTAACGGGTCCAGAAGAATGGCTTTTAATTTTATCCACCCGAGCCGTCTCAAAACGTACACCAAGACCAATCAGGTATTCACGTAACGCCTTAAGGAGACCCGAATTGCGAATATTCCCCAGCGACGGGAAAAACAAACCATCCCCAGGGCCGGCTTCATGCATCAAATCAGTAGCTGAACACACCTTTACAGGCAGCCCCCAATGACTTGCCCAGGATGTGGCATAGGGTTTCTCGGATTCAGCCACTTCCACCCAAAGTCCACACCGGTTCATCAAGCGCCGGCCCAGCGCACCGCCTGGGTCTATCGCTTCCAGTATGGAATCAAAGCGTGAAAGGGAATCGATGGTAAGGCGGGTCATGGCATCGGAATAGCGCCAAGGGTACAAGGGAGCCAAAATCCCTCCGCCGGCCCATGACGCAGAAGGACTGACGACAGGAAAGTCGATGATTGTTACAGATCGCTGACGCGTCGTAAGCTCCATCGCACTCAGAAGGCCGACAATTCCGCCACCCACAACAAGCACATCTGACATGACAACTACCGGGTTTGACTCACATAAAGGGAAGCAACAGTAGCATAACAGCGCACCTGAATCCGCAATAGGCTCAGCCTAACAGTCAGCGGAGGGCGACAATGCACATCAACCTCACTCAGCGCACCGGATTCAGACAACAAGGCTTTACTCTGCTTGAGATGATTATTTGCCTTTCCATAGTGGTAATCATTTTAAGTATTGGCATGCATGCCTGGCAGGATATGATTCCCCGCTATCAAATCAGAACCGCTGCAGCCAATATCCATAACTTGATTCAAAAAGCTCGATCCGATGCTATCTCGGACGGTAATCAGATGATTTGTGATGGTCAACGGGGCTGCTCATCCTTTGGGAAGACAAGACTGCTTTGGATGGGTCATGACAGAAATCAGGACGGAAAACTCTCTGCCAGTGAAATCAAGGAATACTACCAACTTCCCACAGGAGCAAATCTGGTGTGGAAACGATTCAGAGGAAACCATTTGAAGTTTTACAACCGCGGAATCTCACGCTTTCAAAATGGCAGCTTCTACATCTGCAACCATAAAGCCGCCAGAAGAATCGTGATGAACTGGATAGGCCGCTCCAGGGTAGAAACGGCCGCACCAGATGACTGTCTTTAGTGTTCTTTCCAGGAAGGGTCAGTACCAATGGTGCATGAGCCTTTCTTAATACAGGTCTGACCTTCACTGTTAATTTTCATCACCCCTGTGTTCGACATCACGCCGCTTTTCGGTGATGCGCTGATCTCGTATTGCTGATCACCCGCACCCGACACTGTGATGCTCACATTGTAATACTCGCTATTTGCCAGCAGAGGTGAGAAATCAGCCAGCTTGGTATTGGCCCCTTTGTAGGAAAAATTCTTCGCTCTATAACGCTCAAGAGCACCAGCAAGCCCCATTATCTCGCCTTGCGTTTCTGCTTGGCGGGTATCCTGAACATAACGCGTGTACCCGGGATAGGCGATAGCGGCCAAAATGGTCACTATCGCCACCACAACCATCAGCTCCACCAGAGTGAAGCCCTTTTGGCTGCGGCAAGGACTTGTTAATCCGGCCTGCTTCATCCTCAAAGCCCTCCAGCCTTGAATTGATCAGCTTCAGTTTTTTCCATCTGGTACCAGCGACGCTTCCTGAGATGATCATAACCCGCGCCGCGACGCTCGAAGCATTCAGTACCAACACAGATTGTGCCTTTCCGGTCTTTTGCCGAATCTCCACAGTCTTCGCCTTCGCAGCCAGGCTCCAGAAGAGTAGGCTTTGAAGGTATAGATCCTCCATCCGTATCCGTTATTTCTGGTACGTCAGCCACTCCATCATTGTTGTAATCAACACCACCACCAGTCAAGAGACTCAACTGATACAGCGCCCCAGATCCGTAGGTCACGACACAGGGGTCAACCTGATCTTGCTTGATTGGGGTGTATGAGGTGGCAGCAAGAACAGAAATGGTTCTACCGTCGTCGTCCAGGGTGGGATACACCACAGGAGAAGCCAGGATTTTTTCTCCTTTCCGCGACATGGGGTAAAACCACCCTTTATCATCAGCCTCCGGCGTTCCTGAAGAGACATTGACAAGGTCACCAAAGCCGATTTCTTCCGGTGCTTCCTGCTTTGCGGTCATCGCAGTCGCGTCTTTCACCACAAACAGCCCATCCTCTACGGTTTCGTCAAGTGGATGGGAGCGATAACCCGAACCAGCTACTACATAGAGCTTTTTCACGCCTTCCTCAACGATATAAACCACGGCAGGGGCGTCGTAAAAACGGCGATTTCCACTAGCACCGCCGGTGCCCAATTGGGCCAGACGATGCACCTTCATATTGTTGCCGCCCTTCTGATCAATATCGACCCTGAACAACTGCCCACCAAGATCACCGAAATAAAGGAAATCAGCAACACCATCCAGGTTTTTATCAACCACTGAGACACTACCCGGAATAGACCACTTCATGTCCCCACCACTAGCGGACCAAATGAGCTTGCCTGTTTCCGCATTGACGATATAGATGGCATTGCCTAGCGAGTCACCGGTATTACGTGAACGCCCCTGCTTGTTGTCGTGCCCATCAGGGCTATAACCGCCCCCAAAGACCAGTACCGGCACTTTCTTTTGACCACCGACGGGAATTTGCGTCAACGTTGGCGTTGACCATGTCTGCCCCAGCCGTGCAAAACCATTTGTCTTGCCACCCTCAATTTTCCATTTAACTTTCGGGGAGTTCTTGCTGGACACATCCAGAGCATAGTAGGTGCGCCCTCCTCGGCGCATCCCGCCATAAATGTAGACATGCTCTGGCTTGCCTTTTACAGGGTCGTCGGCATTAGGTTTACGCCATGCGACCCAACTACCATCCAGACCATAGGTCTGGCGCCGATTGTCTACAGTTAGAGGAAATGTATCAGACGTATATTTATCTGCTTGGCTAATAAACTCTTCCGGCATAAACGCATATTCCTCGGTGCCATCGCTGGAATCGATAGCGTGCAACATGCCTCCATTGGTAGAAACGAAAATAAGATTATTCTCGGCATCGCTACCGTAATTCACCAGTAGAGGTGCACTGTGGAGCGGATCTCCCCATTGCACCTTTAACTTCTGAGCCACTGCCCTGACTTCGGCATCCGTAGCGTCGGCATCCATACCAAAGAAGTCAGCCCAGTTGCCAGGGTTATCCTGAACTGCCTGCCAATCCAGTGCCTTTACTGTCGTACCGGAGTTATAATACAAGTCGCGACCCGATAATTGCCCGCGAGCACCACCTTTCTCGACATCGACGCCATCGGTTTCCTGGCTCCAGAAACTGCGCGAGTCCTTTTTGAAATAACCAGTGTCTGGGTCAATCGCATTCCCGCCGGAAACACCTACGATCTCCCCATTTTTGAGGCGATATCGTTTCAGGTTGCCTTTCCAGTTGCTGTTTTTGTTGGGTGCAAAAACCGCGTAGTAAAGCTGATCAAGGTGCTGGAACCGGTTCATCTGGTTTACTGCGACCCCCGGGGAAGACAAGGTACGCGAATCTTTGTCCACCAGATCAAGAATCTCCTTGAATTCGGAGGCTAATTCTTCTGCGTTATTAGCAAATCTTACTTCTGCCTTTTCATCACCAAGGCCTGCCTCTGCCACTTTCTTCATGTTTCTTGCCTGACTGGAGTTTTCTCCCACCCCCAGTGCGACCTGCCAGGTCTTAATGGATTTTCTCACCCCGGTCTCGTCGTTGCCATCATTGTAAAGCCACTTGGCTAGATGCTCTTGGCAATTGTAGCTACCGTTACAATAACCGTTAGTGATACTCCGAACAGACTCATAGTCCGAATCTTTTGTTGGATCACCATCGGTCATCATAATAATATGATTGCTCTCACACTCGTTTTTGAGGTTTACCGGGGAGTCATATTCACTTTGCGTAGTGTAGACCCAACCGTATTCTCGGCACTTGCCGTTACCTCTAAATCGAACACAACGCCACTCACGACTAATATTCACCGCTAAACGGGGCTCTTCCTCCAAAGCTTCGCCCCGTTTGGCGTAATCACTTGGGCTATCGCCCAGCATATATCGGGCTGCCTCGCTATACGCTTCCATGGTAGGAGTGTTAGAGGTACCCTCCAATCCATTTACGATCTGCTTGATTTCAGCTCGTCTGGCATCATCCATCTCAGTGACAGGATAAAAAACATACCCTCCGTAGCCAAACTCATCATGACCGCCGTTGAACTTTGCCAAGCCCACATCAATGTCAGAACCCAGATTATCAATCACTTTGGCAAAGGCAGACTTGAGCTCCTGCATTTTAGTTTTATCGCTATTCGGCGCCTTTCCCTCCATACTCCCCGACGTATCAATCAGGAAAAGCACGTTTGCCTTCGGTTTATTCTCAGCGTTATCCGCATTCGCCTTGGCAAAGAAAATTTCCGTATCGTCTGCATAAAGTCCGGTCGGCGCCATTGCACAAGCCAGCAACACACCTATTACGCTTTTTAACTTATTCATATCCCCTCCTTACTCAATCTCAGAGCCAGGCTTCAGGCCACGCTTGAGCGCTTCCTGAAAATGATGGTTGTCCAAATTAAAACTCGCCATGGTACTTTCACCCAGCATGGCTACCTTGTAATCAACATAGATCACTGACCCTGCTGTCGTACCCAGTTCTGCACCTGGCACAGGCTCATAACCATTCAACCGAGAGGACGACTCAGCTGCTATCAATCCTCTTGAATCAAGAACGTCACCTTTTTTGCAAGGTCCTTCTTTACTGGTATCTTTCTCTGTCACACACATCGTGAGCATTTTCTGTCCGGCCAGATTGGCATAAAGTGCTTCACCGGACATGTCATTCAATTCCTGGTAAGCCACACTTAAACTGGTTTCTGCAGCCTCGAACGTCATCGCATCCGCCTGCGTCCCTGTTGCCACTTTTGCAGAGAAAACACTGGTTTTCATGGCTGAAACGCCAAGCAGGGACACCACCACAAGAATCAGCAGCGCTATGACTAGAGCCGCACCTTCCTGACGATGGCGAGTAGTTACTTGAATATTCATACTTCATCCCAGTTGTAATTTCGCATTTTGACCGTAGACATAAAAACACGGCGAACAGAACTGTCTGCAGGCTCTTTTACCGTTTTGGTGAGAATAAAAAACTCTTTGTCTCCGTCGCCTTTTGGCAATGAGTTGCTTTCCTCTTTAAGCAACAGAGAAAAGCGAACCGCCAAAACCGGGTTCCCCCCCTGCAAACCGGCTTCCACATACCGGTTCACTTTCGCAGTCCCGTCTCTTTCCTCATCTATGCCATAAAGCACTTCGAAAGCTTCAACATCTTCCAGCAGAACGACCCCATTACCACCTGTAAGCCCGCCCTGGCAGAGAAGTTCTGAGTCGTCATTAACAAAATAGGTATTCACCACTTCTGTCATTGCCGGTGCAATAGACCCCTCACAGTCGGTCACGCCATGATATGACAGCGTCAAGCGATCATAATCGTTTCCATTATTAGAGCCCGGGATGTTGCCCGACGCAGTAAAACGCACCCCCTGTGCATCTGTGGATGCAACGTTGGCCATCTCCAGGCCCGCTCTGCGCAAATCTGTCACCAGGAAACGTACAAAAAGCTGCCCATTCTCCTGCACACGGGACAAGGTTTGTTGCAAGGCGAAAGATTGCTGATTGGCAAGCAGCAACTGCAGCGCAGCTCCGGTAATGAGAAGCCCCAATACCATTGACACCATCAGTTCAACGAGGCTGAAACCTTGCATCCGCTTCATCGCGTCACCTCCAACACTACACAGGTAGCCCCGTCATCCACATTCACGCCATCATTCGTCATACAATCCTCAGGCTGCTGGTCATTCCAGCTAATAACGACACAGCTGATCCCAGCTGCATGCTGACACTCACCTGCGGCTATCATGCCTCCCGGTAAAAAATTCGCAGCCTGCCAGGCCAGCATGTCGATTTCCCAATCAGCCAGCTCATCAGCGTCGCAGGATTGAGTAATGCAATCGTTCAATCGGTCAGGCTTTTCTCCCGACGGGACACTCGCATTTGGCCAATTATCCACGTTCATGAAGGTATCCATTGCCTCTTCATTGGCCAGAAATCGCTCAAGGGCATCCTGGCCCAATAATGTTGCCTGAGCGCGATTATTGGCATCTTCAGCAGACTTTAATGCTGTAAGTTGCATTCCCGCATATCCAAGCACACCAATGGCTAATACCAGCAGGGCCACCATAACTTCGATGAGCCCTACCCCTCGCTGCATTCCTCGCCATGAATTCGTCATCAGCTACAACTCTTCACTTCGTTGGTCACTTTGCCAAATGGAGAAATTGTGATGGTTCTTCCCTGCTCTCCACTACGATCATCACAGAGTGAAAACTCTGCCTCGCCAGCAGCATTCAAGCCATTACTGAGGAACTGAATCTGGTTTAGGCCATCTTCAGAGGCGATTTTTGAGCTTCCTCTAGGCAGGAAATCCTGATTCTCTTCCGTAATCACTGACGCGGGATACTCAATCTGCCAACCTGCCCCCCAATCGTTTCCTGAAATCGGTTTGAGGGTGACTGTAGTCCTTAAACTGACTGCCTGAATCCTCGCTGTATTGACGGCCGTAATGAAATCTGCAGCGGTGCTGCGAAGCGCGTTTCTTGCTTGAAAGTCATTGAAAGATGGCACTGCAATGGACAACAAAACGCCAGCGACGACGATTCCAATCATCAGCTCGATCATGGTAAACCCCGCTTGCCTGCGGGAGATAAATGACTTTCCCATTCCTGCCCCATCGTTGATCTGATTCAACACAAATATCACTTTAGCAACGCCCCTCCCGGCAGCAATTGAATGGAGACCAGTGGAGCCTTGGCAGCTCCGAACGGTATAAGTTTCTGAAAATTAATGACTTTTAATACTTTATGTTGTGAAAGGGCTCACACTTTATTCGTATCTTCCCGCCCCTTTAAGGACGAGAAAAAAGCATTAGCCAAATACCCACGCTGTCGTGGACCAGTGACCCTTAATCAACGTTTTACGGACCAGAGGGAGGAATGGAGGTACCGCGAGGCCCTTGCTCGATCGGCCTCATGGTCAACCAGAGTGAGACTATGGATTGCAGAAAAACGTGTCGTAGAGTGGCCGCCCACCGCAGCAGTCAAAACACTAGGGTCTTGGGATCATCGACTGGATGAGCAATACGGCAGACAGCGGCCCAGAGCGACTTACGACCGCAGGGCCTTGGGCATGGAGAAACGGATATTCTCTTCGCGGCCGGGGATTTCTTCGGCGTCGGAGCCGCCCAGGGATTTGAGGGTGGTGATGACCTGCTGGACCAGCTCTTCCGGGGCGCTGGCGCCGGCGGTGACGCCGACAGCCGTTTTGCCCTTGAGCCAGGCCGGGTCGATCTGGGAGGGATCGTCGAGCAGATGCGCTTCGGCGCCGCAGCGCTCGGCCAGCTCCCGCAGACGGTTGGAGTTGGAGCTGTTTACCGAGCCCACCACCAGCACCAGGCCACACTCCAGGGCCAGCTGTCGTACAGCATCCTGGCGATTGGTGGTGGCGTAGCAGATATCCTCGCGTTTGGGACCAAGGATATTGGGGAAACGCTGTCGCAGGGCATCAATGACTCGGGCGGTGTCATCCACGCTCAGGGTAGTCTGGGTGACAAAAGCCAAGGTATCCGGGTCACGCACCTGGAGTCTGGCCACATCCGCCTCGTCTTCGACCAGATAGATATCGCCACCATTGGCCTTGTCGTACTGCCCCATGGTGCCTTCCACTTCCGGGTGGCCGGCGTGGCCAATGAGGATGCTTTCGCGTCCCTCACGGGCGTAGCGGATCACCTCCATATGCACCTTGGTCACCAGCGGGCAGGTGGCATCGAATACCTTCAGCTGGCGGCGATCCGCCTCCTGCTGTACGGCTTTTGACACGCCATGGGCGCTGAAGATGACGATGGCATCATCCGGCACTTCGTGGAGTTCTTCCACAAATACCGCTCCCCGCTGGCGCAGGTCGTCAACCACGTAGCGGTTGTGCACCACTTCGTGGCGCACATAGATAGGCGGTCCGAACACTTCCAGGGCCCGGTTGACAATGTCGATGGCGCGATCCACCCCGGCACAGAAACCACGGGGGTTGGCGAGTCGGATTTGCATAGGAAGTCCTGCGTAACGAGTGCGGGCATTGTAACCGGGAAAGGCCGCAATCTGCGACCATGGCCACGACCATCGAGCTGAAAGTGCCTCACTCCAGCCGGTATCAATTCAGCGTAACGGGTTGCTCCGGCGCATAGCGTTCCACCGCGATGATCTCCACCTCAAAGGTGAGATCGCGCCCGGCCAGAGGGTGGTTGAAGTCGACGAATACCCATTCATCTTCCACCCTGCTGATCACTCCCGGTAACTCGCCACCGGCGGCATCGGCAAAACTGAGCACCATGCCCGGCTCCAGGGTGTCGTACTGGGCAAAGGTATCCCGGGTAAAGTGCTGCACATTCTCGTCGTTGTAGTCGCCGAACGCCTTTTTCGCTTCCAGGAACACGCTACGCCGGTCCCCCGCCTTGAGTCCACGCAGTGCATTTTCGAAGCCCGGCAGCAGGGATTCATCCCCCCAGACAAAGGCCGCCGGCTCACCGCCAAAAGTGGAATCCATTTCAGTGCCATCCATCAGACGCACAGCGAAATGCAGGGTAATACGGGTTTCCGGGCCCGCGCGGAGAATCTCAGTCATGCTTTTTGCGTGCCTCTTTCTTTTCGGCGCCGTTTCCAGCGCCCAAGAACATATCCAGCAATATCAGGCCGGCCCCGATGGTGATGGCGGTGTCGGCGATGTTGAAAGCCGGGAAGTGGCTGTTACCCCAGTAAAAGTCCAGGAAGTCCACCACATGTCCCAACACCAGCCGATCATAGAAATTGCCCAGGGCTCCGCCCAGAATCAGGGCCAGAGCCACTCCCTGCAGTTTTTCGGCTGCGGTGAGCCGGGCCAGCCAGATCAGAATCACCACCGAAGCGCCCAGGGCGATAGCGGTAAAGAACCAGCGCTGCCACCCCCCGGCATCCGCCAGGAAGCTGAACGCGGCTCCCGGATTGTAGGCCAGGGTCAGATTGAAGAACGGCATCACTTCCAGCCGCTCGTAGAGATCAAAACGGGCCACCACCATATGCTTGGTGATCTGATCCAGCGCAATCACCACACCGGTGAGCCACAGCCAGATCAGCTGGCCTGGCAATAGTCCCTTTTTGACGTCTGACATCTGGTCTCCGTGGTCCGTGCCATCACGCATAACGTCGCACCTCGCCATCCCCGTCCACATTGGTGACGCAACGGCCACACAGTTCAGGGTGGTCCGCATGGCTGCCCACATCCGGCTGGTGGTGCCAGCAACGTACACACTTGGTGTATTCGCTGGGGACCACTTGCACCTTGAGGCCCGCCACGGCAGTGGCCTCCAGTTCTACCGGCGCCTCGGCCAGGGGCTTGAGGGTAGCCGCGGAGGTGATGGTCACGAAGCGCAGCTCATCTCCCAGGCGATTCAGCAGCGCCTGTTGCGCCTCATCCACATAAAGCACCACCTCGGCACTGAGCCCGCCCTTGATCAGCTTGTCCCGGCGGGCATTCTCGATGGCCTTGTTGACCGCCTGTTTCACATCCTGCACTTGCTGCCAGAAAGCGCGGTCCATGTCCGTATCGGTCAGCGCGAAAAGCCCCGTGTACCATTCCGCCAGGAACACGGAATCGAGACGCTCGCCGGGCAGGTTCTCGTAGATCTCCTCGGCGGTGAAGCTGAGCACCGGCGCCATCCAGCGCACCAGCGCCTGGGCGATGTGATAGAGCGCGGTCTGGCAGGAGCGACGCGCCACGGAATCCGCCTGGGTGGTGTACTGGCGATCCTTGATGATATCCAGATAGAAGCCACCCAGATCCAGCGCGCAGAAGTTGTGCAACTTCTGGTAGACCTGATGGAAATGGTAACCGTCGTACAGCCCCTGAATGTCTTCCTGCAGTTGCAGGGCGCGATCGACGATATAGCGATCCAACGCCAGCATCTGCTCCGGCTGCAGGGCATCGGTCGCCGGGTCGAAACCACTGAGATTGGAAAGCAGGAAACGGCTGGTGTTACGGATACGGCGATAGCTGTCGCCCATCTGCTTGAGGATGTCCTTGGACACGGACATCTCGCCACGGTAATCCGTGGCTGCCACCCACAGGCGCAGGATATCGGCGCCCAGATCATTCCACACTTCCTGGGGAGCGATCACGTTGCCGATGGACTTGGACATCTTGCGGCCCTGCTCGTCCACGGTGAAACCGTGGGTCAGCACCGTCTTGTAGGGCGCCGCATCGCGGATCGCCAGGCTGGTCAGCAAAGACGACTGGAACCAGCCACGATGCTGGTCAGAGCCTTCCAGATACAGATCCGCCGGAGTGCCCAGCTGCGGGCGCTGATCCAGCACGCAGTAATGGGTGACGCCGGAATCGAACCACACGTCCAGGGTATCGGTGACCTTGCTGTACTGGTCCGCCTGCTCGCCGAGCAACTCGGCGGGGTCCAGGTCGAACCAGGCATCAATGCCCTCGTTTTCAACCCGCTGGGCAACCTGCTCGATCAGGGCCGGGGTATCCGGGTGCAGCTCACCGGTCTCCTTGTTCACGAACAGGGCGATGGGCACGCCCCAGGTACGCTGACGGGAGATACACCAGTCCGGGCGATCGGTGAGCATGCCTTCGATGCGGGCCTTGCCCCACTCCGGCAGCCACTGCACCTGGTCCACTTCCTGACGTGCGCGGGGCAGCAACCCGGCCTTGTCCATGGACACGAACCACTGGGCGGTGGCGCGGAAGATCAGGGGCGTCTTGTGACGCCAGCAGTGCGGGTAGCTGTGCTCGATCTTCGCCAGCTTCACCAGGGCACCGCTTTCCTTCAATGCCTCGATCACCGGGTCGTTGGCCTTGCTCACATGCACGCCACCCACCACCGGCAGGTCGTCGCGGAACAGGCCGCTGTCCAGCACCGGGCTAATCGGGTCCAGATCATATTGCTGGCCGACCACGAAATCGTCGGCACCGTGCCCGGGGGCGGTGTGCACCAGGCCGGTACCCGCATCGGTGGTCACGTGATCACCAAGAATCACCGGCACCTGCGAGCCCAGGAACGGATGCTTCAGAGCCAGCATTTCCAGCTTGTCGCCTTTCACGGCAGCAGAGCGGGACACGCCTTCCATTGCCCAGCGCTCGACCAGATCGTCCGCCAGCCCCTCGGCCACCAGCAACTCGCGATGCCGGCCATCCAGCTCGCCGCTGAGCAGCACATAGTCCAACTGCGGATGCACCGCCACCGCCCGGTTGGCGGGGATGGTCCAGGGGGTGGTCGTCCAGATCACCAGTGCCGGCGCAGTAGCCTGAATACCGGAGCGGGCGGCAAAGTCCGCCACATCCACCACACTGAACGCCACATCAATGGCCGGGGATACCTTGTCGTAGTATTCCACTTCCGCTTCCGCCAGGGCAGAAGCGCAATCCAGACACCAGTGCACCGGCTTGAAACCCTGTTGCAGGTGACCGTTGTCGACGATCTTGCCCAGGGAGCGGATGATGTTCGCCTCGAAGGCGTAATCCATGGTCAAGTAGGGATTGTCCCAGTCGCCGAGCACGCCCAGACGCTGAAAATCGGACTTCTGTCCGGCCACCTGCTTGCTGGCGTATTCCCGACACTTCTGGCGAAAGGTGCGGGCATCCACCTTGTGGCCGGCCTTGCCGACCTTCTTTTCCACCATCAGCTCGATGGGCAGACCATGGCAGTCCCAGCCCGGTACATAGGGGGCATCAAAGCCGGCCAGGGTACGGGACTTGACGATCATGTCCTTGAGGATCTTGTTCACCGCATGGCCGATATGAATGTCGCCGTTGGCGTACGGAGGGCCATCATGAAGAATGAACTTGGGACGGCCGGCAAAGGCCTCACGGATCTTCTGGTAGAGCTGCTTTTGCTGCCACTCTTTCAGGCGCGCCGGTTCGCGCTGGGACAAGCCGGCTTTCATGGGAAAGTCGGTTTGGGGAAGATTAAGCGTTGCCTTGTAGTCCGTCATAGTCCCGTCTTGGATGATCCCGTCTTTTCAAAGTAGTCCCGGACCGCTTGCACGTCCTGCCAGATGGCAGTCTTGAGCTGATCCAGATCCGCGAATTTTTCTTCCGCTCGCACGTAATGGCGAAAGGCAACCGTCAAATGCTTGCCGTACAGACTGTCCTGGCCGGCCCCGGCATCGCTGTAGTCCAACAGATGCACTTCCAGGCGGTTTTCTGTGCCATTCACCGTGGGGCGGTCGCCCATGTTGGCGGCCCCGGCCTGGTCTGTGAGCCCGGCGCCAGTCACCGTCACGGCAAACACCCCGGCCAGCGGGGAGTGCAGACGCTTGAGTGCCAGATTCACCGTGGGCAGATCCAGAGTGCGACCGATCTTGTCACCGTGGCGCACTCGGCCACTGATGGCAAAGGGCCGCCCCAGCAAGGTTTCCGCCAGGGCAAAATCTCCGGCGTTGAGCGCCGCACGGACCCGGGTGCTGGACACCCGCTCGCCATGGATTTGGCAGGTGGCAGTGTCAGTCACAGCAAAACCGAACTGCTCGCCAGCCTGCTGCAGGTAAGCGAAATCCCCGTCACGGCCACAGCCGAAACGGAAATCATCCCCCACCACCAGGTATTCCACCCCCAGCCCGTCCACCAGCAGGGATTTCACAAAGGCCTCGGCGGTCAGGGAGCGAAACCGCTCGTCGAACCGCACACACAGCACCTGATCCACCCCTGCTTCACGCAGGGCAATCAGCTTGTCGCGCAGGGACATGAGCCGGGCTGGCGCCTGCTGCGGCGCAAAAAACTCCTGAGGTTGCGGCTCGAACAGCATCACCGTGGCCTTCAGACCACGATGGCGGGCTTCCGCGATCACCTGATCCAGAATCCGCTGATGCCCCTGATGCACCCCATCGAAATTGCCGATGGTGGCCACGCAGCCGCGATGCCTGTCGCGCAGATTGTGAATGCCGCGAATCAGTCGCATCTCATCCTCGTCTCAAAAGACGCCCGATTATACAGGCTCGTCGATGGTTTTGTATGCGCCCGTGGCAGCGACCGGCGGGAAAGTTAACCATTACTGACATGGCGCTCACCCAGAGGAAAGACAACCCCGGGATGTCAGCGGCGCAAATGCCGCGGGCGCAGCCCCAAAATCAGCAGGCTTGCCCCGTAGATCGACAACCCGGAAATCACAATCAGGCTGAGCCAACCGACCCGGTTCCACATGCCGGCCTCGGTCCAGGCCTGGGTTTGCAAAGACAGCCAGTAAGTGGCCGCCGCCATGGCCACACCGGCAGCCACCATCCGCCCCCAGTGAAACAACCACCCCTTGAGCGGCTGATAGACCCCCGCCCGGCGCAGCCCCAGATACAACAACCCGGCATTGAGCCAGGCGGACAGGGCCATGGCCGTGGCCAGCCCCACATGACGCCACTCCCACACCAGCAAGGCGCCAAACGCCATATTCGCCAGCATGGCAATCACACCGATCTTCACCGGCGTGCGGGTATCCTGGCGGGCATAGAAGCCCGGCGCCAGTACCTTGATCAGCATGGCCGCCAACAGGCCGGCGCTATAGGCACGCAGGGATTCTGCGGTTTTCGCCACATCCAACGCAGTGAACTCGCCGTACTGGAACAGCGTGGACAGCAGCGGCTCGGCCAGCACTGCCAACGCCAGTGCTGCCGGCAGACCAATCAGCAACACCATGCGGATGGCCCAGTCCAGGGTTCGGGAAAACGCCTCGCTGGAGGCATCCACATGCTTGCTGGACAGGCTGGGCAGGATCACCGTGCCGATCGCCACCGCAAAAATCCCCAGCGGCAGCTCGATCAGCCGGTCGGTGTAGTAGAGCCAGGTCACCGACCCCGTCTCCAGTAGCGACGCCAACACCGTATTGACCAGGGAGTTGAGCTGATAGACCGACGCCCCGAACAGGGCCGGCACCATCAATGTCATGATCTTGCGCACCCCCGGGTCGGACCAGCCCATGCGCGGCACCGGCATCAGATTCAGCCTGGCAAGAAACGGTAGCTGAAACAGCAGCTGAGCGACCCCGGCGATCAGCACCCCCCAGGCCAGCGCCACCGCCATGCGATCCTCGGCAAACTGCGGGGCCAGGAACAGGGCACAGCCGATCAGGCTCAGGTTCAACAGCACCGGGGTAAAAGCCGGCACCGCAAAGCGGTTCCAGGAATTGAGGATGCCGCCAGCAAAGGCGGTCAGGGAAATAAAGAATAGATAAGGGAAGGTCAGCCGCAGCATTTCCACGGTCAGTGCCCGCTTCACCGGGTCATCGCCAAAACCGGGGGCAAACAACCACACCACCCCCGCCGCCGCCAGCACCCCCACCAGGGTGATCAACGCCACGACGGTTCCCAGGGTTCCGGCCACCCGATCCACCAACAGCTTGGTGGCCGCCATGCTGCCTTTGCTGCGATACTCGCTGAGCACCGGCACGAACGCCTGGTTGAAGGCCCCTTCGGCAAACAGACGGCGGAAAAAATTGGGAATCTTCAGGGCCACGAAAAAGGCATCGGCCCCGGCGGAGGCCCCCAGCATACGGGCAATCACCACGTCCCGAACCAGCCCCAGCACCCGCGACAGCATGGTCATGGTTGCCACCACGGCAGTGGAGGCCATTAAACCGGCTTTTTTCGGGGTCTTTTCTGTGGGTTCGGTCATGGTGCCTCCAGCAAACCGGGCAAGAGTAAACAAAGGCCACGCAAACCGCCAGAATGATGATTTCCGCCCCCGCAGCCCATTGACATCAGGCTGCCGGATCGGCATAGTTGCGCGTCTTTAGACCATGACCCGCGTGTTTTTTGACCACAACAGGCCGGGTCGGCCCCAGAGGCCAGTGTCGTAACCCGAATTTGACCTTCGAATTTAAAGTATAGGAGCAGGACCTTGGCTAACTCACCGCAAGCACGCAAGCGTGCGCGTCAGGCGGAAACCCGCCGTCAGCACAACGCAGCGATGCGCTCCATGGTGCGCACATACCTGAAAAAGGTGAACGCGGCTATTGCGTCCGGCGACCAAGGCAGCGCTCAGGAAGCTTATACCCAGGCGGTGTCTGTGCTGGACAAAGCCACCCGCAAGGGCAAGTTTCACCCCAACAAGGCCGCTCGCCACAAGAGCCGCCTGAACGCCAAGATCAAGGCCATGGCTGCCTGAGTCTCATGCGTTCACGAAAAAACCGGCCAATGGCCGGTTTTTTTATGCCTGAAAATCAGTGACGCGTTGCGAGAAGCGAGTTTCGAAGGGCCAAACCGGTTTTGCCTTTCGCTTCTCGAAACTCGAGACTCGCTTCCCACATCAGCCGACGTCGAACACCACCATATTATCCCGGTGGATCAGCTCTTCCTCGTTCATGTAACCCAGCACATCGGCAATTTCGGTACTTTTCTTGCCACAAATACGGCGGGCGTCGGCGGCGTCATAGTTGGCCAGCCCACAGCCGATGCGCTCGCCCTGCTCGCTTTCACAGGCCACCATTTCCCCGCGGGAGAACTGGCCGAACACATCCACCACGCCCACCGGCAGCAGGCTGGATCCGCCATCACGGATACGGCGCACCGCTCCGGCATCCAGCACCACCCGTCCGCGCATCTGCAGATGCCCAGCCAGCCACTGCTTGCGGGCATTCATGGGCGAGGTATCCGGTAGCAGCGTGGTCCCCGGCCCCTGCCCCAGGGCCAGCTCCGCCAGGACCTGCGGACTGCGACCGGAGGCGATGGTGGTGGAGGCCCCGGAACGGGCAGCCAGCTTGGCGGCTCGCACCTTGGTGGCCATGCCGCCGCGCCCCAGCAGCCCGCCACCACCAGCAACACGGGCAATGTCCGGATCCGATGCCCGCGCTTCCCGGATCAGTTTTGCCTCCGGGTTGCTGCGAGGATCAGCGTCAAAAAGGCCGTCCTGATCAGTGAGAATCACCAACCGGTCCGCCTCGATCAGATTGGCCACCAGCGCCGCCAGGGTGTCATTGTCACCGAAACGGATTTCATCGGTGACCACGGTGTCATTCTCGTTCACCACGGGCACCACCGAAAAACCCAGCAGGGTCAGCAGCGTGGAACGGGCGTTGAGGTAGCGTTTCCGGTCGGACAGGTCATCGTGCGTCAGCAGCACCTGGGCGGTGTGCAGATTGTGTTTCTGGAAGCGCGACTCCCAGGCTTGCACCAACCCCATCTGCCCCACTGCAGCTGCGGCCTGCAGCTCATGGACCGAATCAGGACGGGAGGCCCAGCCCAGCCGGGTCATCCCCTCCGCCACGGCACCGGAGGACACGATCACCACCTCGATGCCCTGCTCGCGCAACGCCACCATGCGGTCCACCCAGGACTGCATCAGGGCACAATCGAGCCCCTTGCCGTCATTGGTCAGCAGGGCACTGCCTATCTTGATCACCCAACGCTGGCGGTCCGCCACGCTCACTCCTTCATTGCGCTCAATCAGGGTTCGTAGATGATTTCCACATCGTGGTCGTCATCGTCGTCATCATCATTCTGGCGGGCTCGGCGGGCGTCCGCCTTGAGCTCCTGAACTTTCTCACGGGCCTCTTCTTCCAGGCGAGCCCGCAGATCCTGCTGCGCAGCGGCATACTCCGGGTCTTCCTGCTCGAGCCTGCGACGGTCCTCGATGGCATTCATCAGGGCATAGACCAGATCTTCGCAGCCCACTCCCGCCGCAGCGGAAATCCTGAACACCGGCCCCTGCCAGCCCAACTCCTCGACGATGGCATCCGCCTGCGCCTGGGCCTCATCATCCGCCAACAGGTCGATCTTGTTGAACACCAGCCAACGCTCCTGCTCGGCCAGAGCGGGAGAGAAACGGTCCAGTTCGTCAGCGATGGCATCAATATGATCCGCCGGGCTACTGCCATCCATGGGCGCCAGATCCACCACATGGAGCAACAGGCGAGTGCGCGCCAGGTGCTTGAGGAAACGAATCCCCAGACCCGCCCCTTCGGCCGCACCCTCAATAAGGCCAGGGATATCCGCCACCACAAAACTGCGATGGCGATCCGCCTTCACCACACCGAGATTGGGCACCAGAGTGGTAAACGGATAATCCGCCACCTTGGGCTTGGCAGCGGAAATCGCCCGAATCAGGGTACTCTTGCCCGCATTGGGCATCCCCAGCAGCCCCACATCCGCCAGCACCTTCAGCTCCAGACGCAGACGACGGGATTCGCCAGGCTTGCCCTTGGTCGTCTTGCGCGGTGCCTGATTGGTGCTGCTCTTGAAATGAATATTGCCAAGCCCACCGCGGCCGCCCAGGGCGATCATTACCGGCTTCTCCGGATCGGTCAGGTCCGCCAGCACCTCATCGGTATCCACATCGACGATGGTAGTCCCCACCGGCACCAGCAGCACCACGTCATCGGCGGATTTGCCGGTCATCTGACGCCCCTTGCCGGGCTCGCCATTGCGGGCCTTGAAAATGCGCTCGTAGCGGTAATCCACCAGGGTGTTCAGATTGGTATCCGCCTGCACCATCACACTGCCGCCAGCCCCGCCGTCGCCGCCATCCGGCCCGCCGAATTCCACGTATTTTTCGCGGCGGAAACTCAGACAGCCATCACCGCCCTTACCGGCGTGAACTTCAATGGTGGCTTCATCGACAAATTGCATTGGGAGGACACTCTTTACTGGATGGATGCCATTGTAGAGCAGCACGCAGGCCGCTCACCACAATGTCTCAGATCTGTTTCCTGTGGCGTGATGCATATCGCTTGCAAGCAGCCTGACACAAAAAAGCCCCGCGGGCAGGAGCCTCGCGGGGCTTTTTCTGACCCTTTCGGATCAGGCCACGGGCTCGATCACCACAAACTTGCGGCTCAGCGGACCCTTGGTTTCGAACTTAACGCGACCGGTTTCCTTGGCAAAGATGGTGTGGTCTTTGCCCATGCCGGCATTCACGCCAGCGTGGAATTTGGTGCCACGCTGACGAACGATGATTTCGCCTGCGCTGACAACCTGGCCGCCGAAGCGTTTCACGCCAAGGCGTTTACTTTCCGAATCGCGACCGTTACGAGTACTACCACCGGCTTTTTTATGTGCCATGTCTCAATCCTCTCTCAAATGTCCTAAGGATCAGCCCTGGATCCCGGTGATTTTCACCGCCGTGTACCACTGGCGATGACCTTGTTGCTTGCGGGAGTGCTTACGACGACGGAACTTCACAATCTTGATCTTCTTGTGACGGCCCTGCTCCAGCACTTCAGCGGTTACCTTGGCGCCATCCAGCACTGGCTGGCCGACTTTCACGTCATCGCCGTTGGCAACCAGCAGCACCTGATCGAAATCCACGGATTCGCCAGTGGCCACTTCAATTTTCTCGATGCGAACAACATCGCCTTCTTCAACGCGATACTGCTTACCACCGGTTTTGATTACTGCGTACATGTATGTGCTCCAGCACAACTCCACTCAGGCGGGTAACACCCTGTTGTTCAGGGATCACCACTTGCGGGCCAGGCAGAGGATGAAATTGGGTCGCGAAGTGTACGTGAAACACCGCCCCTGAACAAGCCCTGATTCCGCCTCGTGCCGCCGTCTTCACGGGGAATGGGCTTTCCTTGACTAGCTGCCAGCCACTGCTAGCATTGCCCGCTGTTGCGCCCACCTTCTGTCTGGACACAAGTGCATGGATTTCAAGGCCATTTATGCTGTCGTCGAAGATGACTTCGCGGCGGTGAACCAGTTTATCAACCACCACCTGGATTCCAATGTCCCGCTGATCCGTGAGGTGGGTGACTATATCGTCCAGTCCGGTGGCAAGCGCCTGCGCCCGCTGGTTTCCATCCTCTGTGCCCGGGCCTCCGGTTACCACGGTGAGCGCCATGTGGACGTGGCTGCCATTATCGAATTCCTGCACACCGCCACCCTGCTCCACGACGACGTGGTGGACGAATCCAACCTGCGTCGCGGCCGGCCCACGGTCAATGCGGTGTGGGGCAATGCGGCCAGCGTCCTGGTGGGCGATTTCCTGATTTCACGGGCCCTGCAACTGATGGTGGCACTCAAACACCCGCGCCTGCTGGATATCTTCTCCCAGAGCACCAACACCATTTCCGAAGGTGAAGTGCTGCAGCTGATCAATGTGCGCGACCCGAATACCAGTGAAGACAACTATATGCGGGTAATCCACCACAAGACGGCCAAGATGTTCGAATCCGCGGCAGAAACCGGTGCCGTGCTGGGAGCCGATGACAACACCGACTTCGTAGAGGCCTTCGCCACCTACGGCCGCCATCTGGGCATTGCCTTCCAGCTGATCGACGATGTGCTGGACTATCAGGGTGAAGCCAGCGAGCTGGGCAAGAACGTGGGCGACGACCTGGCCGAGGGCAAACCCACCCTGCCGCTGATTTACACCATCGCCAATGGCAGTCCGGAGCAGGCCAAGCTGATCAAGGACGCCATCCGTAACGGGGGCCTGGATCATCTGCAGCATATTATTGAAACCGTTCAGGCCAGCGGTGGTCTTCAATATACGGTGGACAAGGCCGCCGAGCATACGCGCCTGGCCCTGGACGCCATCGCTGCGGTGCCGGCCTCCCCCTACAAGGAGACCCTGTTCACCCTGGCAGAAGAATCCCTGAAGCGGACTTATTGATACAAGGAGCCACCATGTTTCGTGCTGTGCTAGTGCTTGCCCTGACCGCCACTTTCGCCGGCTGCGCCCTCAGCCCGCAGGTGATTGATGTCAAACCGGTTGCCGACGTGGACGCCACCAACATTGGCCGTAACCAGCCCGTACAGGTTCTGGCCGTGGACTCCCGTGACCAGGAAGCGTTTGGCACCCGCGGCGGCGTCTACAAGGATACCGCCCTGGTGCGTCCCGCCAATGACGTGAAGAGCGCCATTGAAGACGCGGTGAAAAAGGGCCTGCAAACCCAGGGTTTCAACGCGTTCAATCCCGACGATGACGCGACCCGCCTGGAAGTGCGTCTGGAGCAGCTAGACTACGTGCCCGAGGAAGGGTCGGTGATCAATCAGGTCACCCTGACGCTGACCCTGCTGGCCGAGGCCAGTCGTGGCGATGTGATCCACACTGGCACCTACAAAAGCAGTGTGGAACACGACCTGCCGCTGACCCCGTCGGCAAGCCGTAACCAGCAGATGGTCAACGACATCCTCAGTGGCGCCATCAACCGTCTGCTCAAAGACCCGGAGATGCTGTCCTTCCTGGCGGGTAACGACACACCCTGATGCCTGGCAACCGGGTCGCCATTCACTACTGCAGCCAGTGCAACTGGCTGCTCCGTAGTGCCTGGTACGCGCAGGAATTGCTGACCACCTTCAGCGACGAGCTGGACGAAGTGGCCCTGCAACCGGGGACCGGTGGTGTCTTTCAGATCGAGGCCAATGGCCAGCGAATCTGGGAACGCAAGAGCGACGGCGGTTTTCCGGAAATCACCGAGCTGAAGCGACGGGTGCGGGATGTGGTGTGCCCGGAACGGGAGTTGGGGCACATTGATCGCCAGGGCTCCTGATACCCCCCCTACAATCGCACTGCAGGAGCGTCGCTGGCGGCGCGATAACCGGCGCAGTGAAAAACTTTCTACAACGCTGCTGTAGGAGCTCCTCTCGAGGGGCGAACCGAGCGTAGCGAGGCAGGCCATGGAACCTGTCAAGCCCTGCTACTCCTGACCGCCCGCGGGCAATTTCCACGTTGACGCGTGGTTCGCTCCTCGAGAGGAGCTCCTACAGCGACTTCGAAACAGCTCGGGACAACATGAACCTGGCTATCGCGCCGCGAGCGGCATCGAGCCAATCGCAAAGAGGCGAGCTACTCATTCTCCGGCCGCACTTCTACCTGCGGCTCTTCGCTGTCGAATGGCACTGCCACAGTAAATAGCAACGGCTGGCAACACACCTGACAGTCTTCCACGTACTCCTGCTCTGCCACCGACGTATCAATCAACACCTCGATGGGCTCCCAGCAATGGGGGCATTGCACGGTTACCGGTACCAGGCCCGCCATGGCTACACGGCCCCCGTCAACGCCACTTTTTCCAGCCACTCCGGACTCTCGCCCTCTGCCCAGGGCTCGGGCTGCCCCTGCCCCCAGACCGGGCCAGGCCAGCAGGGGTCCCCCTCGAAGCGGGCAATGATGTGGATGTGCAATTGCGGCACCAGGTTTCCCAAGGCGCCGATATTGATCTTGTCCGCCCGGGTCACCCGCTCCAGCTCCGCCGCCAGGCCATTGACCTGTTGCAGCAGCGCCTGCTGGTCCGCCATGGGCAGGTGATGCCATTCGCGCAGCCCGTCGCGTTTGGGCACCACGATCAGCCAGGGAAAGCGCCGGTCATTCATCCAGCGCAGCCAGCAAAGATCCGTTTCGCCAAGGGGCCGGGTATCAGCGGCAAGGCGCGGGTGGAGTGTGGCCATGGTGTCTCCTCAAATAACAGAACATCGGAGCGATGTGACGAGCTACGGGTGTCTAAATTCAAAACCGGACTGCCTTTCGCTCCTCGTACCTCGCTTCTCACAACGGACCGTCAACGGTTGCCCCGCATCATGGGGCCCTATTATCGATAATCTGAAGGACTTCGCAGCGTCCAGCGTCGAAACGCCCGGGCAAAGTTGGAGGCATCGGAATAGCCCAGACTCATGGCGATTTCGTCGACTGTCTTGTCTGTCTGGGTGAGGTATTCCACCGCCAGGCCTTTGCGCAGCCCATCCAGCACTTCCTGGTAACTGGTACCCAATTGCTGCAACTTGCGCTTGAGGGTGCGCGACGACATGTGCAGCTCACCGGCCACCTCCTCGACGCCGGGGAAACGGCCACCCCCGCCCAGAATGATCCGCCGAACCTGTCCAAGCAGGGCTGGCGGTGCCTTGATGGAGGCCATCTCCTGTTCACATTGATCCGCAGCCATGCGTGCCAGACGCGGGTCGGCAAATTGCAGTTCATAGTCCAGGCGCTCAACCGGAAAACGCATCTGGTTGTAGGCACAATCGAAATACACCGGCACCGGCATCACCGGCCGCATGCGCGCAAAGTACTCGGGCTCCGGGTAGGTAAAGCGCAACTCACCGATAATCTCCATATCCGGCAACAGCTTCTGGCCCATGAAGTGAAAACTGGCGAACAGGCTTTCCATCATTACCGGCGCCAACCCACCCAGCGCCAGCAACTCATCGATCTGCATCACCGCCATGTCGCCATCGGTGAAAATATCCAGCTGCACCAGGGTGCTGCGTGTACGGAAGTATTTCACCGCCAGCTCCATGGCCTCGCCGAGGGTGGCGCTGCTCATGGCGGCATACCCCAGAAACCCATGGGAGGAAATCGTCATGGCGGCGCCCAGCTCCCAGCCCAACCAGGGCTCACCGCTAAGCTGGATACCGCGCATCACCACCCGTTCAAAATCCTGGGCGGTTACCCGTGCCTTGGGGTCCCGCCAGCAGCCAGGCTCAATGTCAGTGCCGGACAGCAATACCTCATTGGCAATGCCCCGTCTGGACATTACCTCCAGAAAAAGGGCCAGGTATTCGGCGGAGACCGAGTACTCCGCAGGGTCCATTTTTAGTATTGTCATGGCTATATCCAGCTTGTGCCGCGCATGGCCCCAAATGACCGAAAAAAGCAACCATAACGTTACGTCTCGCCGCTGACAAGTAACTCTCGTTCACTTGTCAGCGCCAACTCCGGGAGAGCCCCATGTCCACTGACAACCTCAAAGACAAAACCCTGTTCATTACCGGTGCCAGCCGCGGCATCGGCAAGGCCATCGCCCTGCGCGCAGCCCGTGACGGTGCCAACATCGTTCTGTTCGCCAAAACCACCGAGCCGCATCCGAAACTGCCCGGCACCATCTATACCGCGGCCGAGGAAATTCGCGAGGCAGGCGGCTCCGCCTTGCCCTGTGTGGGCGACATTCGTTACGAGGAACAGCTGCAGGCCGCCGTGGACAAGGCCGTGGAAACCTTTGGCGGCATTGATATTCTGATTAACAACGCCAGCGCCATCTCCCTCACTGGCACCGAAGCCACCACCATGAAGTCCTACGACCTGATGCACCAGATCAACAGTCGCGGCACTTTCATGGCCAGCAAGCTGTGCCTGCCCCACCTGAAGAAAGCGGCCAACCCGCACATTCTCAACCTGGCCCCACCACTGAACATGGCGCCCCACTGGTTTGGCCGCCATGTGGCCTACACCATGGCCAAGTACGGCATGAGCCTGTGCGTACTGGGCATGGCCGACGAATATGCCGGCAAAGTGGCCATCAATGCCCTGTGGCCCAAAACCGTCATCAACACTGCCGCCGTACAGAACCAGCTCGGCGGCGCCCCCACCGTCAAGGCCGCCCGCCAGCCGTCCATCATGGCCGATGCCGCCTGGACCATCCTCACACAGCCAGTGGACGCGGCCAGTGGGCGCTTCTTTATTGATGAGGACGTGTTGCGCAGCGCCGGCGTCAACGACCTCAGTGGCTATCGGGTGGACCCGGATCTGGATGACGACAAGTTGCTGCCGGATTTCTTTCTGGATTGACGGAAAAGCAGGTTACCAAAATTGTCACATGCTGCCGGGCTTCGCCCATTGCGCAGTGACTTTCCCCGTTTACATAACGTAAGCCACTGAACAAAAACAATAAAAATATTTTCACAACACTGGCACGGTTCTCGCTTTAGTTGTTTCAAGCAAGAGAGAACGTGCCATGAGCAAGATTCTGAGATTACAAAAGCTGCGCCCGAAGACGGCATTGGAGAACCTGAACCGGCTCACCGGCCTGGATTTCCAGAGCTTGCCGGAGTCCCTGGTGAACCATGACGACACCGCTCGCCAGGAACAGGACTCGTTCGAGCCCAGCCCCCACTTTCCGCAGCGCGTCGGCCGCCAGGGCTGACGCGTCTATTTTTCCCGCCCGATTTTTCTACCGGGACAGACGCCCCAAACATGTCAGCCACGGCTGCCGGATGGATCGCTCCTTTCCTGCCGGGTCAGTAATTCGAGATCAGTTTGTCGGAGGTCTTGAGGGCCGCGCCGCGACGCTGCATGAACAACTCTTCCACCACATGGGTCATGGCCGGCTCGCTCAACCGCAAGGAAATTTGCACCTGCTCCACGTCTGCAGTCAGCTTCAACCGTATACTGCCGGACAGCAATGCACTGCCTTCCCCGCCCACATCCGCAGTGTCCACCAACACGGCCCGATCGGTCTTATTGTCCAGGTAGCGAACCACCAACTGCACCTTCCCCGCCGCCCCTGCAATCCGGACCCAGGAGGCCACGTTGAATTCCGCTTCCCACTGGCGGGCACGAGCCGGTCGGCCATCTGCCCAGATACGCGAAGGCACTTTGGCAATGAATTTTTCTATCATTATGTTCTCTCTAGCCGGTACAGTCTTTTTAGCCAGTGTACGCATGAGCATAAATCACGACCATGCGGGGTTTGGCTTACTGACTTTGACGGATATCACATCCTGACGCTTCAATGCTCACCGCTCCATGTCCAATTGTTGGACAGTTAGCCGCCCTCTCCTTTCCCTGAATCCTTACTCTTTATCCCACGCAGCGCACATTACCGCTGCAACAAATTTTGTTTTCACACCGGACAACGTAAAGGAACCATTAATCATGGGCGAGCTGAAAGATCTCCGCGAACAAAGCGAATCTCTGGTAAACCGTGCCAAAGAACTGGCCAACAAGCTGTATCTGGCTGGCCTGGGCGCTTATGACAAGGCCGAGGAAGGTTCTGAAGAGCTGCTGAGCAAGTACGTGGAAGCCGGCACCGAAGCGTTTGGCGAAGACGCTGAAGGCAAGCCCAAGGCTCTGCTGGCCAGCCGCGGCGCCCTGCTGGCTGCCCGTCAGCTGCTCGATACCGCGCCGGAAAAGCGCCAGGCCCTCTACGAGAAACTGGTTGAAGCCGGCAAGAAAGAGCGCGGCGAGAAAGCCGAAGAAACCAACGAATTCGTGCTGGCCGGCCTGGGTGCTGTTGCCTCTGCACGCGAAGAAGGCGAGAAACTGTTCAATGAACTGGTTTCTGCCGGGGAAAAACGTAGCTGATTCTGTTTCCCTGATTCTGTTGTACTCTCCTTTGGGGCCTGATTTGGGCCCCTTTCTTTTGCCCGTCATTTACTCGAACTTCACTTTCTCCCCCTCTCTTTCTGGCATCATCCCACCATGTACAGCCCGCCGGACAAGCGCTAGAGTCTGGTAGCGTCCGCTGATTTGCTCAGCGCATGCCGAGAATGCTTCTCCAAAACATCGCTCGCGCCACCCGAGGACACCATGGCTGACGACCGCCGTCGCAAACGCCCCACCACCGCCACCGGCCGACTGTTCCGGCTGACCGGCATGACCACGTCCATTGCCACCCGGGTGGCCGGTCATCAGGTCAAGGGGTGGTTCCAGTCGGACATGGCCAAAGCCGCAGACCGGGAAAAACTGCTCCAGCATATCGGCCGGGAAGTCGCCGCGACCCTCGGAGAGATGAAAGGCGCGGTGATGAAAGTGGGGCAGATTGCCTCGCAGATGCAGGACATTCTCCCCCGGGAGATCAGCGATCAGCTCAAGGTGCTGCAGAATGCCTCGGCACCCATGCCTTTCCACGTAATCCGTCGTCAACTCGAGCGGGAGCTGGGAAAACCACTGGATACGCTGTTTGCCGATTTTGAGGAAACCCCTTTCGCAGCGGCGTCCATCGGCCAGGTTCACCGGGCCACCACCCATGATGGCAAGGATGTGGTGGTCAAGGTTCAGTATCCGGCGGTCAAGGAATCCATTGATTCGGACATGAAACATCTGCGCCGGATCCTGCGTCTGGGCAGCCTGCTGAAAGTGGATGAAGCGGCTCTGGACGCGGTGTTCAAGGAAATCCGCAACCAGCTCCACGAGGAACTGGACTACCACCAGGAAGCGGGCAACCTGAAACATTTCCAGGCATTCCACAAAGACCAGCCGTGGCTGGTGATCCCGCAGGTTTTCGAGGATCTGTCCAGCGAGAAGGTGCTGACCCTGAGCCAGGAAACCGGCATTGCCCTGGATCAGGTGGATGACGATCACGGCTTCGATCAGGCGACCCGGAACCTGCTTGGCGAGCGCCTTTTCGATGCCCTGGGCCAGCAAATTTTCCAGTTACGGGCGGTTCACTGCGATCCACATCCCGGCAATTTTGCCTTTCGCCCGGACGGCACCATCGTGATCTATGATTTCGGCGCGGTAAAACGCTTGCCGCCCCAGGATGCCGACCTGTTGCGCAAGATCGTACGCAGCGCCCTCAATGAACAATGGGAGCAGCTGGACGAACTCTTGCTGGAACTGGGAGCCCGCAAGAAAGACACCCAGGTCAACGGGCAATTTTATGCCACCTGGATCGCCTTGCTGTTACGGGCCTTCGATGACAAACCCTACGACTTTGGCCGCTCGGAACTGCACACCGACATACTTCGACAGGTGAAACGCACGCCACTGGAGCAAATGCTGAAATTCCAACCTTCCTCCCGGAGCCTGTTAATAGAGAGAGTGGTCAGCGGGCACTACTGGACCATGATGAAACTTGGCGTCAACACCGCTTTCCGCCCCAATCTGGAAAAAGCTCTGGATCTGTCCCGGGAAGGTTGAAGATGCGGGCACCGGATGGTGCCCGCAGGCGGGTCAATCCGCGCAACCTAAAAAGCGGAACGCAAGCCTACGCTGACCCCGGAAATTTCTTCTTCATCGGTATCCACATAGCGCATGTATTCCAGGTTCGCGCCCAGGGTATCGGTCAGATTGAAATCCAGCCCGGCACCCCAGGACTCATCCTCAAAGGTTTCCGTTTCGCTGAAGGAATAATCCACTCCCGCCACGGTGCCGCTGGCCGAGACCTCTCCTTTTACCTTGCTGTAGCCGCCGATCACATAGGGACGCAGCGTGTCACCCACTGGTGCACCCAGCTTCACATAGCCGCCATACAGATGATCCATTTCGAAGTCGACGATGCCACGGGAGTCCTTGTCGAACCCCATGCCACCCCGGGCTTCCAGGGCAAGAAAGTCGGTAAAATCAAAGCCGGCACGGATGGTGGCGGCATCAATTTTCAGGGTATCGCTGTCAATTTCCTCGTTGTCATACTGGATCTGGCTATAGTTACCACCGATGTAGGGGCCAGCAGCAAAGGCGCCGGAGGCCGCCACCAGGGAACAGGACATGACCAGAACATTACGTATCATCACTTTCATACATATCTCCTTTTCCGTTTAATCACCATTTTGGAGATGCTGTCCGACGCACGGTTCCGGGCAATACGGTAAAGTCTGTAAAATACCTTCAAAACAAGACACGCCGCATCCGGATAACAGCAATAACAGTAAAACAGGATCGGGAATGACAAAGGGAACCGTCACCACAGGGCGACTGGCTGCGTTTATCTGCGCTCTGTTTCTGTCATTGAACAGCGACGCTCTCACGCTGGCGGATGACCGCGACAGCTATGAAGCCGCCGCAGGCATGCAATGGCTCGGCGACGAAGATCACTCCTTGAGCCCGGCGCTTGCCTTGCAGGCATTACTTGGCGGGAAAGGGCAGAAGCTGGATAGTCCTTATCCTTCATTGGGCTTTCGCGAGGGATACCAGTGGTTTCTTATTCCCGTGAAAAACAACAGCACGCTGCCCTACTGGTTTCTGAGGGTGGGACGTCCCCATCTGGACTACCTGGATATCTACGTCTTCGATAAAGACGGCAACCGGATCAAGCATGCCCGCATGGGCGACAGAGTGCCCTTTCACAGCCGGGAACTGCCCCATTATCACCTGGTGACGCCTCTGACCCTGCCCGCTGACAGCGAGCATTACCTGCTGTTACGGGCCCAGGGCAATAACGTGATTGAGCTGCCTGCCACCCTGATGACGCCAGCAGCCTTTAACGCCCATGACAACAAAATTTCTGTTTTTTACGGCCTCTATTTTGGCGCCATTGTCGCCATGTGCCTCTTCAATCTCCTGATCTTCCTCTCGATCCGGGACCCCAGTTATCTGCTTTATGTGCTTTACCTCGGCACCTTTGGTCTTAACCTGTTTACCCGGGAAGGGCTGAGTTACCAATGGCTGTGGCCTGATGCCACCCTGTGGAATCATTACTCCCTGCCGGTTTTGAATCTGGTCACACTGGCGTTTTCCATGCTGTTTGCCAGCCAGTTCCTGGAGTTGAAAAAACGGGCCCCGCGAATTCACCGGGTATTGTTCTCTAGCGCGATGGTGCTGCTGGCGCTGACCCCGCTGACGTTGCTTAACTTTCATTTCTCCATCCAGGCCACCACCGCCATTGTGCTGCCCTGGCCTTTTATTGCCATTGCCCTTTCCCTGTGGCTGATCATCAAGGGTTACAGCCCGGCGCGTTATTTCCTGCTCGCTTTTACTGCCGTCGCCTGCGCCACCGTGCTCTACATATTGAAGACCTTCCAGCTACTGGAGGGAGGATGGCTGCTGGAAAATGCCATGCAGCTGGGCACCTTTACCGAAGCGGTACTGCTGTCTTTCGCTCTGGCTCACAGGATGACGGTACTGAAAAGTGAGAATGCCCGCATTCAACGGGAAGCCAACGAGGTCCTGGAGCAACGCGTGGATGAACGCACCCGGGAACTGAACCGTGCGCTGAGTGCCCGTAGCGAATTCCTGGCTGTCATGAGCCACGAAATTCGCACGCCGCTCAACGGCATCATTGGTACCGTGGATATGCTCAAGGGCACCCCGCTGGATCAGGACCAGAAGCACAACCTGAACGTCATCGAGCAATCCGGTAACAGCCTGCTCAACCTGATCAACGACATTCTCGATTACTCCCGCATCGAAGCAGGCAAGATGCCCATCGAGCAGACCAGCTTCAACCTGGCGGATGTGGTTGACGAGTCCCTCGCCCTGTTTCAACACAAGGCCCATGTACACTCCAATACCTTGCAGACCGAGCTCGACGCCAATTTGGGAGAACGCTGCCTGGGTGATCCGGTCCGGTTACGGCAGATTCTGGTAAACCTGATCGGCAATGCAGTGAAGTTCACCAGTAACGGCATCATCACTGTCAGCGCTGCGCGGGATGAACACAATCCGGATTATGTCTATTTCGAAGTCTCGGATTCCGGTATCGGCATTGCCCCTGAGCAACTCAACAACCTGTTTGATCATTTCCACCAGGGCGATAGCTCCACCAGTCGACGCTATGGCGGGACGGGTCTTGGGCTGGCAATTTGCCGACAACTGGTAGAAATCATGGGAGGCGAGATTGGTGTCTTCAGCCGCCAGCATCAGGGATCCCGGTTCTGGTTTCGTCTGCCTTTGCCCGGCACCCAAAAAGACAGCGGCTACCTGCCACAAAACGACGACAACGACGTGCCCGGCCTTTCCGGTGGACGGCTCCTGATCGTCGATGACAACCATATTAACCTGATGGTGGCCGAGGGGTTGTGTCAGAAACTGGGCTACGAGACCGAAGTGGCGGAAAGTGGCATGGAAGCGATTGCGGTACTGATGTCTGCCAGCCAGTCGTTCGATCTGATTCTAATGGACTGCGAAATGCCGGACATGGATGGATTCGAAACCGCCCGCGCCATTATCAAGCTGCAACAGGAAGGCCGGCTACCCTGGACCCCGATTGTCGCGCTTACCGCCCACGCGGTTCCCGACAAGATCCATGCCTGTCACGATGCCGGCATGGTCGCCCACCTGGCCAAGCCCATCAACAAGGCGCGCCTGCAGGCCACGCTGAAACAGGTACTGCGCGATCCGGGCAAGGGGTCACGCGGTAGCGTCTGACGTCGGACGTTTAATCCAACGCCCCCAGCAGACTGTCCACCACCCGTTCCAGATCGTTGAGGGTGGCGCACTGACGGGCCAGGCGGCAGTGGGGTAAATAGCGGTCCATCACCGCATCACCGCTGTTCCAGCGGCTCCGGGATTCCGGATTCAACCACCACACCTGTTTGACCCGACGACGGATCGCCTGCAACGTTTCGGCACCGTCCGGCAGGTAGTTGTTGCGGGCATCACCGAGAATGATCACCGTGGTGTGGGCATCCAGCTCCCTTTCACAGCGGGCCTGAAACGCCCGGAACATTTCCGCATAGTCGGTACCGCTGCCGGACAGCCGATCCAGCACCTGACCCACTGCCACCTCGGGTGAGTAACGGGCAAAGTCCTCGGTGATTTCATCAAACCGCGAGGCAAACGCAAAACTGCGCACCCGTGGCAGCACATCGTTCATGGCGTAGAGAAACTGCAGCAGAAAGCGAGCCGCATCGCTGACCGAGCTGGACACATCACAGATCACCATGACCCGGGTCTTGCGGGGCGGGCGACGTCGCCAGAACAGTTTCGCCGGCACGCCATCATGGCGAATGCTCGCCACCATGGTGCGACGGGCATCGAGCATGCCCCGGCGACTGGTTTTGGTGCGTCGCTGGTGCAGGCTCGCCAGTCGCCGGGCCATCTTGCGCACCAGTGCCTGCACGTCACGAAATTCACGCAGGTCCCGGAATGGCACTGCCCTCAGGGTCTGCTCTCGAAGTGCTCGCCCTTTACCCGCCCCATGCAGCAGAAACTGACGGCGCACCTGAGCGGCCGCCTGTTCCCGAACCCGGGTTCGCCAGTGCCGCAGCTGTTCCGCCCTGGCCTGCTGGGCCGGGCTGCCCTGATCCAGCTGCAATACCCGGTCATCCACCGCTCCCATGCCCATATTCATGAGCAAGCGACGGGTATAGATCCCCTGCTGGGTAATCACTTCCATTTGCGTGAAGTCCATCTCGGCAGCAGCTTCTGCCATCCGCTGCTGCAGCTGCTCGGGAGTGCTGGCCAGCAAGGCTTCTGCCTGTTGCGCCTCAGGCGTCTGTGCGGAAGCCGGGTCAGCCTGGGCTGCCGGGGACGGCATGGACGAGGCAGAATCCTGCGGGGAGTCAGAACGAGGGTCTTCCGCCTCGAAAAAGCGGGCAAAGGTTTCTTCGAACGCGGACCGGTCCTGCTGTTGTTTGACCAGCGTCAGGGCCAGAGCGTCATGAAAACGCTGGCGCTGCGCATAGCCCACCAGCGCCGCCGCATCCATGGCCTGGCTGGCCTCATCCGGGGAAATGCGCAGCCCAGCCCCGCGCAAGGCTTGAACAAACTCGGACAAGCGACGAGTTGGCATCGGCAACCCCTAGTGGTCCATGGGGAAAGTGCGGAAAGCGTTCACGCTGGCAATCCCGTTAGCGCTTACCCAGCTTGCGTAGCCAGGCAGGCAATAACTCACGGGCCAACGACACATCCTGCTCGGTTTTCAGTACCAGGTTCAGCGTATCGGCAACCTGGGCATGTTCCAGACTATCCGCATGCAGTAATACCAGCGCACGGGCCCAGTCCAGAGTTTCAGAAATGGCCGGCAGTTTTTTCATATCCTGCTCGCGGAGATGCTGAATAAACGCCACCAGCTGCTCCCGCAACCGGACATCCAGATCCGGCACCCGGGTGGCGACAATCTGGGCTTCCAGCTCTGCCGTCGGGTAAGGGATATAGAGATGCAGACAGCGCCGCTTGAGGGCATCGGACAACTCCCTCTGGTCGTTACTGGTCAACAATACCAGGGGCTGGTGCCGGGCTTTCACCGTGCCCAGTTCGGGAATGGAAATCTGGAAATCGGACAGCAGCTCCAGCAGGAAGGCTTCGAACTCCTGGTCCGCCTTGTCGATTTCATCGATAAGAAGCACCGCCGGCTCGTCACTGCGCAGGGCATGCAACAGGGGACGCGGTTCCAGAAAAGTATCGCTGTAGAATGCTTCACCCAGGTCTCCCAGCCGTTCCATGCTGGCTTCCAGGCTGTCGGTGTCAGCCAGCATGCCGCCCAGCTTGTCACGCAACAACTGGGTATAGAGCAGCTGCTTGCCGTACTTCCATTCATACAGCGCCCGGCTTTCATCCAGCCCCTCATAGCACTGCAGGCGAATCAACGGGGCTTCCAGGAAAGCCGCCGCAGCCTTGGCCAGCTCAGTCTTGCCCACCCCCGGAGGTCCCTCCACCAGCACCGGCTTGTGCAACTGCGCGGCCAGGTAGATCGCCAGGGCAATCTGCTCACTACAGATATAGCCCTGCCCGGCAAAACTGCGGGTTATCTCTTCGACGGAATCAATACGGGTTTTCATGGAGGCTCCTGCAACAGACCTCAGAGGGTAGCGCAGGAAAGGCTGGCCGGGAATGACATCTGCAGCGAAGGGTTTGCTGACTTGGTACCTGAACGCGAAACTGTCAATGCAGGGTAATGTTGTCCGCCAGCACCAGCGGGGCAATCTCCGCCACCTCATCAACAACGGGTTCGCCGTCCAGGCTGCTCACATCGAATCGGGCAGAGGTCACTTCACCATCGATCATGTCGGGGATGGCATCCAGGAAGGCATCCACATGCTCGGAACCAAAGTGGATCTCCAACGCGTCCAGGTCGGTCCATTGCTGCCAAACCACGATGACCCGCGGCTCGTCTGCTTGCAGGTATACCTCATAGGCCAGACAGCCGCGTTCCCCCCGGGAGGATTTCGCCAAGGCCTGCACCAGCTCCAGTGCCTCGGGTTGCTGGTCTTGTTTCACGGGGAAAGAACCTTTGACGATGATCATTGGGGTCCACTGGGTCGGAAAACCGCTATGGTACCACAATTGCGCCTGTTCTGTCCGCTCAACCGCCACCACAGAAACGGACCGAGTCCCCCAGCGGCACCCGCCCGACCCGGGTGCGGTTGGCTGCCACATCGGCGTTTTCGTAACCGAAACTGATGCCCAGCACGATGGCGGTGCTGTCAGGAATCCCCAGCAGCTCGCGCACATCGTCCGGATAGTAGCGCATGCTGCCCTGGGCACAGGCCCCCACCCCGTGAGCGGTCATGGCCAGCAGCAGGGATTGCACATACATGCCCACATCCAGCGCCACGGTAACGCCAAAATCCCGCTCCATGCCGATAAAGGCCACGTGGGGCGCATCGAACAGCTCGAAGTTGCGCAGCTCTGCACGACGGCGGCCCTCCCGGTCTTCCCGGGCAATGCCCATGTTGCCGTAGAGGGCCATGGCGCAATCGACCTGGCGTTCGCGATAGACACCCTGGAAACGCGGCAGACTTTCATAGTCCGGCGCAAAGGGAACCCCCCGGCTGACCTTGTCCACCAGACGCTCACGCAAGGCATTGCGGGTCTCTCCACTGGCAACCCACACCTGCCAGGGCTGAATATTGCAGTTTGAGGGAGCATGCTGGGCCAGTGAGAAAATCGCCTCCAGCTCTGCTTGCGGTACCGGCTTGTCGAGAAAGCCGCGCACGGAGCGGCGCTCGGTCATAGCCTGATAAAGGGATAGGGAATCGGCGGTCATGGGTAACTCCTCTAAATTACCCACCAGTCTAACCAGCCAGAAAAAGAGGGACGATGACAGAAACGCTCAGGCCGCAGACGCCTCGCGCATGGCCTGACAAATCTGGTCGATCACCGGGGCAGCAAGCTCCATATGACCCTCACAATCAGCCACACCAAGGCCCTTTGCACAGGCCGGACAAAGCACATTGAACACCAATTCATCGCCTTTGATACGGGCCGGCAACACTGCCCAGTTTTCCCGGCGCGCCTGCTGGCCAATACGGTGGTAATACTCCAGATTGATTTCACCACCGGGCTCGAAATCGAAGGTGGCCGGGCAACGACTGCAATTGAGCCACATGTCGTACAGGGCCGCCGCGTCGTAGGGATCCGTGGGATCGAATGACATCGCCACCTCCTCTGGCAATTGAAGGAAACCAATGCGCTTTTGTAGTGCAATTTTTGTCAAAAACCCACGAATTGCGTCACATTTGTCCGGTTTGCCGCTCAAACCCAAGAGGACAACGGCCAAAACAGCCTACAGTCGCACCCCTTGAGCCATCATTCGTCCACCCAGCGCCATCATTTCCAGCTGCAGACAGGCATGGTCCGCCAACACTTTTCGCGCGGCGACCGTGTTGTCGAGCATGGAAATCCCCGCGCCAAACATGATGGCAATGGCCGCTTCCGCCTCCTGTTCTGCGGGCACCGGATCGCGCCCCTGGGCCGCCACTGCCTGGCGCACATCCTCGGCCAGCTCGTCCACCAGCAGCTGCAGCTCCCGCTGGATACGCATCCGGTAGCGGTCATGGCTGCCCAGACGCTGTTGCACCAGCAGACGGAAGTCATTTTCATAATCGTTCAGATAACGGACAAAGCGGCCCACCAGCTCTTTCACAGCCCGTGCCGGCCCGATTTCGATCATGCTGCGGCGCTCGTTTTCCATGGCGGAGCGCAGACGAAAGCAGCAGGAATCGATCAGCGCCAGCCCCAGCGCATCCATGTCCGGGAAATGGTTATACAGGGACGTGGCGGCCAGTCCGGATTCCCTGGCCACTTCCCGTAATCCCAGGCTATCCAGGCCGCGGCCACCGGCCATCAGGGTCCGTGCCGCTTCCAGAATGCGCTCCCGGGTTTGTCGCTTCTGCCGCTGTCGAGTTGTTTCAGCCATAACATTATCACTAACGAGTGTTAGTTAAATAATCCCATGAATAACGCTCATCGCGCAACTACACCCTGGTTACATAATAATCTTTGACAAACAAGTGTTCGCTGAAAGAGAATCCGCCTTACAGTTGTAAGGCAAGAAATTTGGCTCTTACCGATCTCACGGCGCATCATCAACTAGCGCTACAACACAGACTGCCCGCTCACAGCGGGCAGCAGGGAAGCAAAAGGGGAAAGCAATGAACTATTTCGTCACCGGTGCCACCGGCTTTATTGGTCGTTTTCTGGTTGGTCGTCTGCTCAAGCGAGAGGACAGCAGGGTATTTGCCCTGGTGCGCTCCGGCTCCGAATACAAGCTGGATGCCCTGCGTCGTCGCCTGGGCGTGGACGCCGACCGCCTGGTGGCCATCCAGGGCGATATCAACGAAAAACTGCTGGGCGTCAGCAAGCGGGATCAGGACGATCTGAACGGTCAGGTGGACCATTTCTTCCATCTGGCGGCCATCTATGACCTGACCGCCGACGAAAACACCCAGCGCTACACCAACATCGAGGGCACCCGCCAAACCCTGAAACTGGCAGAAAAACTGGAAGCAGGCTGCTTTCACCATGTCTCCTCCATTGCCGCTGCCGGTCTCTACAACGGGACCTTCACCGAAGACATGTTCGAGGAGGCCACTGGCCTGGACGACCCCTACCTGCTGACCAAGCATGAGTCTGAAGCCCTGGTTCGCCAGGAGAGCAAACTCCCCTGGCGCATCTACCGCCCCTCCATGGTGGTAGGCCATTCCGAAACCGGGGAAATGGACAAGATCGACGGCCCCTACTACATGTTCAAGCTGATCCAGAAGCTCAAGGACGTACTGCCCAACTGGATGCCACTGATCGGCGTGGAAGGCGGCCACTTCAATGTGGTGCCGGTGGACTTTGTGGCGGATGCCCTGGATCACATCGCCCACCAGCCGGACCATGATGGCCAGTGTTTTCACCTCACCGCGGACCGCAGCTACAACCTGGGCGAACTCATGGACATTATTGCCGGTGCCGCCCAGGCCCCGCGCTGGCCGGTAAAACTGGATAACAGTCTGTTTAACGCCGTCCCCGGCTTTGTGAAGAAAGGTGTCAGCGCCATGACGCCGAAGCTGATGGTCAATACGGTACTGGAGAATCTGGACATCCCGCCGTCAGCCCTGCAATTTCTCACCTTCCCCACCGAGTACGATAACCAGCGTGCCCGTGAAGCCCTGGCTGGCAGCAACATCGAGGTGCCGGATCTGGAAGGTTATATCCAGCAACTGTGGGACTTCTGGGAAAACCACCTGGACCCGGACCGCGGTGACCGCAAGGATGAACTGCAACCCCTGCCCACCCTGCCCGAACGGGTGGACGGCAAGGTCGTGATGGTAACCGGCGCCACCTCCGGCATCGGTAAGGCGACAGCATTGAAGCTGGCGCGGGCCGGAGCCACCGTGCTGGTGATCGCCCGTACCGCAGAAAAGCTGGAAGAGACCCTGCATGAAATCGATCAGCTGGGCGGCACCGCCCAGGCCTATAGCTGCGACGTGTCGGACCTGAACAGTGTGGATGATCTGATTCAGCAGGTGATTGCCGACCACGGCCATGTGGATGTGCTGGTCAACAACGCCGGTCGCTCCATTCGCCGTTCAGTGGTGCATTCCTTTGATCGCTTCCACGATTATGAGCGCACCATGCAGCTCAACTATTTCGGCGCGCTGCGGCTGATCATGCAATTGATGCCGGGGATGATCGAGCGTGGCGGCGGCCACGTGATCAATATTTCCAGCATCGGGGTGCTGACCAATGCGCCTCGCTTCTCCGCCTATGTGGCCTCGAAAGCCGCACTGGATGCATTCACGCGGTGTGCCTCCAGTGAGCTCGCTCACGAGGGCATTCGTTTCACCACCATCAACATGCCGCTGGTGCGTACCCCGATGATTGCGCCCACCAAGATCTATAATCATGTGCCAACCATTAGCCCGGCCCAGGCAGCGGACATGATCTGCGATGCCATCGTGCGCCAACCCAAACGCATTGCCACCAATCTGGGCGTCATGGGTCAGGTGATGCACTTCCTGACGCCCAAGGTTACCGAGACCATCATGAATACCGGTTACAAGCTGTTCTCGGATTCCTCCGCAGCCCTGGGCGACAAGGAAAGCTCGCCGAAGAAGATCCGCCGCGAACAGGCGGCTTTCTCCCGGTTGTTCAAGGGTATTCACTGGTAACAGGGGCAATTTCCCTGCCGCTGGCGGGCAGATTGCAGCACCAAAAGAAAGGCCCCGGAGACCGGGGCCAAAGAGTTTCCGGAGACAACCGGAAGCATACGCAGCGGGATCATATCCCGCTGCTATCCTCTCTCCTCTTGCCCTCCTCTGCCTTGATCGACATCAAGGTTTTTGTCCCTGGCCGCAACGGCTAGCTGTCAGTGAAGACAAGCGTCACGCTCCGTGCGCACTACACTGAAGTCATGGAACCTTTCACTCTTCGCCAAGACCCCACTGCCATCGCCCTCTGCCGTGCCTTGTTTCCGGCCGGAAAGCGCTTGCCGGCAGCAGATACCGATGTCCTGCTGAGCAGGATGGATGCGCAGCTGGCCAACCAGACAGGCCTGCAACGCAGCCTGAAAGCCGGTTTGCTGTGGCTCGACAATCGTCACCGTCTGGTGCGTGGCCGCGCCTTTCATCGTGCCAGGCCGACACAGCAACAGCGTTTTCTCGACAAATTGGCCACCACTCCGGTGTCCGGCAAGCTGCTGCGCCTGCTGGCCCTGCCCTTCAAGGCCGCCTATGTGCTGGATGAGCAGGTGGAACAGGCCACCGGCTGCCGACAACCCGTGCAACTGCCCGCCCAGGTCGAGACCTTCCGCTGGCAACAGCAGATCACCGCCGCCCGGGATTGCGACGAGGATATGACCCTGGAAGCAGACGTGGTGATTCTGGGCAGCGGCGCCGGCGGCGCGGCAGCAGCCTATGAACTGGCCTGTCGTGGCCTGGCCGTGGTGATCATCGAGGAAGGCCAATATTACGATCGCAGCCACTTCACCGGCAAACTCACCGAGGTGATCCCCAAGCTCTACCGCAGCTGGGGAGCAACCGTGGCCACCGGCAACGCCATCATCCCGGTACCGGTGGGATGCAATGTGGGCGGCACCACGACCATCAATTCCGGCACCTGCATGCGCACGCCGCCGTCGGTGCTGCAGCGCTGGCGAGAGCAGGGACTGGAGGCCTTCACCGAACAGGCCATGGCTCCCTGGTTCGAGGGCGTGGAGCGCATGCTCAGTGTGCAGCAAGCCACCACAGAGACCGTCGGCCCCATCGGCGACCTTATCGACCGGGGCGCCGCCGCCAACGGCTTCTTGCAGCGCCAGCCGCTGATGCGCAACGCCCAGGGCTGTGACGGCCAGGGACTGTGTCAGTTTGGGTGTCCCACGGACGCCAAACAGTCCACCAATGTGAGCTACATTCCGCGCGCACTGGAACGGGGAGCCTTCTTGTTCAGCGGTTTCCGGGCCGAGCGACTGCAGCGACAAGGTAACCGCATTACCGGCGTCATCGCCCGCGGGGAAAATGCTGACGGTCGCCCGATCACCCTGAGCCTGACCTGCCAGCAAACCATTGTTGCCATGGGCAGCCTGTTCACCCCCCTGTTCCTGCGACAACAGGGAGTCCGCAACCCTCATCTGGGTCGCCACCTGACGCTGCATCCGGCGGGCGTGGTCAATGCCCTGTTCCCGGACCGGGATCTTGCCAACAGCCGCAGCATCCCCCAGGGCTACGGTGTCTCAGACTGGGAAGAGCAGGGACTGATGTTCGAGGGTGGCACCATTCCCCTGGCCGGCCACAGTCTGCTCAATCCCCTGGTTGGCCAGGACTGGGTGCGCTTTACCGAAGACTATCCGCACACTGCCTATTTCGGCTTCATGATCCGCGACACCAGCGAGGGGCGGGTTCGTCGGGGCCCGCGCCGCGGGCTGCCGCTGATCCGCTACCACATGAACCGACAGGATTTTGCCCTGTTCAAACGCGGCATCCATGCCCTGGCCTGCTGGTATCTGGATGCCGGTGCCGAACAGGTGCTGATTCCCGGTCTGAATCGTATCGTTCGCATCCATAACCGCACCGAGCTGGAACGCTTTTTGCGCTCCCCCCTGAAACCCACGGACTTCCTGATCAGCGCCTATCACCCCCTGGGCACGGCCCGCATTGCTGCTTCGCCCCGGGACGGGGTCTGTGACAGCCGTCATCGGGTATTCGGCTACCCGGGCTTGTCTGTGATGGATGGCGCCAGCGTCCCCACCAGTTTGGGTGCCAACCCCCAGGTGACAATCATGGCCATGGCCAGCCGGGCCGCCAACATGATGGCCCGGGAACTGCTCAACGACACGGATTCCACCCATACACCACCACAAGGAGAATACGCATGACTCTGGGCCTGTTACTCAAGGAACGCATGAGCGGCTGGCTGCGACTGGACGATCCGGGCCACCAGCAACCCTTCGCCTTCCAGATCCGCGCCTTTACCACCCGTATCTTCAGCGTCAGCGCCCCCCGTTACTTTCGCGGCACCGTTACCCTGGACGGGCAGGACTTCCCCTGCGAAGGGGAACTGACCATTCATCTGAGCGGCCCCCATTACTGGCTCAATTTCAGCCACCCAACGCTGGGAATGCTGCGAGTGGAAGGCAAGAAACACTACGGTCGCAACGGCCTGCTCGCTTCCTTGATCACCTGCCCGATGACGGTCTACCGGAACCAGCAGGCCATTGGCCAGGCGGAAGTGGCCTATCGGGAAAGCATGCTGGCCTTTCCGTTCACTGCCTTGCGGCTGGTGGACGAACAACAGGCTTACCAGCAAGATCATGGCGTCAGATCCTCCCGCTGATCAGCCACCGCAAGGAGTACCCGATGATTCCCTACTACGGCCTGCAGGCCCCTGCCGAGGGCGGCCATTACGAATCCTGGTTTGTGCGCGCCAATCACCCGCACAAGCCCCAGGCCATCTGGATTCGCTACACCCTGTTCCGCGCCCGGGATCAGCGCCCGGCCCTGGGGGAAGTGTGGGCGGTATGGAGTGATGGCAGCCGCCAGCGGACCCATGCCTTCAAGGAGGAATTTCCTCTGCAAGAGTGCCGGTTCAGCACCTCACAGATGCAGGTGGATGCCGGCAACAACCACCTGGCGCCAGGTGTTCTGCAGGGACAGCTGCAACAGGGCAGCGACCAATTACGCTGGGATCTGCACTACGATGACGGAGACGCACCGCTGCTGTTTCTGCCGGAGCGCTTCTACCAACGCTCTCTTCCCAAGGCCAAGTCCCTGGTCAGCCGCCCCCATATCCGCCTCAGCGGCACTCTGAGCCTGAATGGGGAAACCCTTGTGCTGGACCAGTGGCCCGGCAGTGAAAACCATAACTGGGGCAGCCAGCACACTGACCGCTATGCCTGGGGTCAGGTGGCGGGTTTCGATAATGCCCCGGACGCCTTTCTGGAATGTGCCACTGCCCAGGTAAAGCTGGGCCCATTGTACAGTCCGCAATTGTCCATTGCCGCCCTGCGACTGGATGGAGAAACCCTGCTTTTCAACAGTCTGTCACGGTCGGTGCGGGCCAACGCGCACTACCGCCCTTTCCAGTGGAGCCTGCACACCCGGAACGGCAATGCCGAATTGGCCATCAGCATGACGACGATAGCGGACCGGGTGGCTGCGCTCACCTACTACAACCCTCCTGGCGGCAACAAGATTTGCCTGAACAGCAAACTGGCCAGCGTCAACGTGACCCTGACCCGCCGCGGACGCCCGGAACGGGTGCTGCACAGTGCCCATGGCGGGGCGTTTGAAATTTTGACCGACCGGTTGCCGGCGGGGGTGACTCTGCAGATTTAGGACCGTGAGGACGACGCTGGCTTACAGGTACTTCGTCAGGCGCGAGTGACGAAGTACGACTATCGAAAGGCAAACCCGTATTACTTTTCGCGACGCATACCTCGTCACTCGCTGCCAGGCCGGCAGGGTAGCACTGGCACTGAATCTGCCGACTCAACGTTGCGGTTCATCCCGCGTCGTTTTGCCCCTGCCGGGCCAAAACCGGCGCCAGCGCCGGCGGCGAATAGGCCAGCCCCTTGAGTACCTTGCCGCGCTCGTCTTTCACCGGTTTGCCATCCGCACCCAGCTTGCTCATATTGCTGCGATGCACTTCCTCGCAGGTGGCGTTCAGGTCAATGCCGAAGGTATGCCCGGCTCCATACGTCACGTAATTGATATCGGTGAGCGCATCAGCCACTTCCACCAGGTCCACCCGGAAACCACTCAGCGACGCCAGTTGTTCTCTGGCAGCCGCCAGGGTAGCGAGGAACGCCTGCTGGTCTGAATCCGGTTGCTGGCAGGTCGCCTCGGCCAGCTCGTGAAACTCTTCCAGCAGCAGAGCCAGGCGCAAACGGATGGTGGCGTCATCGGGCACCACCGGTTGCGACTCCACCGGCAGGGAAAAGGCGCGGTGAAACTCGCCCACCCGGTGGAAATTGCTGGTTTGTTCAGGCTTTGCCATCGACTTCCTCCAGAAAGGCAATCATCTCACGGTTCACTTCCGCCGCCTGCTCCATCTGAATCCAGTGTCCGCATTGATCCAGCATCACCGTACGCAGGTCCGGGATGTAATCGGGCATACGTTGCAGCGCCTTCTGACTGAAGACGATGACCGGGTCCTGCATACCGCCGATAAACAGGGTGGGCATGGTCAGCTGCCAGTTGTCATCATCCCTGCTCTCCTCCCAGGAAGCATCCATGGACCGGTACCAATTGATCGGTCCGGTAAAGCCGCTGTGCTGGAAGCGCTCCACGTAATAGGCCAGATCTTCCTCGCGCATCCAGCGTGGTTGTTGTTCCGGGGTGGGCATGGATTGCAGGAACCCCGTGTCGTCCGGACGTACCCGGAAATCGGCAATGCCGTCAGCGGACAGACCATGGAAAATCTTGCGCAGACTGGTGGGCACATCGGCCTCCAGCTCCTGTTCCGGCAATTGCGGCTTCTGGAAGTAGAGCATGTAGAAAAAACGATCCTCGAACAGCCGCCGCATGGACTCGGTGGGAGCCTCCGGAGCCGGTCCGCCATAGGGCACCGACATGCCCACCACGGCACGAATCCTCTGCGGATAGCGACGTGCCACCTGCCAGGTCAACGCACAGCCCCAGTCGTGACCAATGAGAATCGCTGAGTCATGACCCAGCGCCTTGATCAGCGCAACCACGTCCTCGACCAGCACACTCTGACGATAGGCATCCACGTCCGCCGGCCCCCCGGTGTAACCGTAACCCCGCAGGTCCGGGGCCACCGCGTGGTAACCGGATTGGGCCAATACGGGCAACTGGTAGCGCCAGGAAGCCCAACATTCCGGAAAACCGTGCAGGCACAATACCAACGGGTTTCCCGGCTCTCCGGCCTCGGCCACGAAAAAATCCAGACCATTGGCGGCAAGCTGCCGCTCACGTATAAATGCCATACTCTCTCTTCCCGATTGCTATTCAGCCAGTCAGTATTGACAACTACTTACCCGACACGACGAAAGTGCTATTGTTAGCATATCCGTTTGATCATTGTTGTGATTCAGCATACGCACAAAAATAACAAGAACTCAGCATCGTCACGGCGGTCTCAGCTCCAAGCTGCCACGCAACCGGTCAACCGGCGCCGGGTCGACCTGTGAATTTGACAGCATGATCCACCGCTGACAAGCGCGTGCAGTGACCGTTTTGACTCGACCAGGGATGCATCGTGACCGAGCCGCAAGGACAAGCCCGCCCCACGAAGCCCAGCCGCATTGGCCAATGGCTGGCACCCTATGTGCCGGAATACTTCCCTGTGGCCTGGAAACTGGGCTTGTCCATTTCCCTGCTGATTTTGTGTGGCATGGCCATTCTTGGTTCCCTGCTTCTCAATAACCAGCTCGACCGCATGCGTGAACAGGCGGACACCTTTGGTGAAGCCATTGCCTTGCAACTGGCCAATACGGCCCGTGAACCACTGCTGGCCGATGACAATTTTCTGCTCAAGGTTCAGCTCAATAACCTGACACGCAGTGACAGTGTGCGCGGCGCCGCCCTGTTCGACCGCAGTGGCAACCTGGTCGACAAGGCCGGCATCTTGCCGCTGGCAGCCAACCCGCTGCAGGAACGGATCAAGCACTGGGAACTGCAGGACGAGCCTGTCACCACCTACTACGCCACTGTGGATGTGAACGATTCGGTGGCCGGTTACACAGCCATCTCCCTGTCCGATCGGCCGATCATGGCTGCCAGGGAATCCGTACAAGACACCATGATCAACGCCACCCTGATCATGAGCGTGATCGCCATCATTGCTTCATTCCTGATTAGCCGTCGATTGGCTCGCCCCATTCACGATCTGCTGGAGGCCACCAGCGCCATGCGCCGGGGAGACCTGAATTATCGAATTCAGGATCGTCGCAATGATGAGATCGGTGGTCTTATTGAGGCTTATAACACCATGGCCCACGGCATGCTGGAAAAGGACCAGGTGGAGCAGGTTCTGAAACGTTTCGTGAGCCCGTCGGTCGCGCACAACATGATGGCTGACCTGGATCAGGTACAACTGGGTGGCCGCGATGTCCAGGCCACCGTGGTATTCGCTGACATTGTCGGCTTTACCCGGTTATCGGAGACCCTGGCTCCGGATGCCATCGCCGAAATGCTGAATGTGTATTTCGATGCCATCACCACCGCGACCACCTTCTACCGTGGCACCATCGACAAATACATGGGCGACTGCGCCATGATCGTGTTCGGGGTGCCGGAGAAAGATGATGAGCATCTGTTTCACGGGCTGTGTTGTGCGGTCATGATTCAGCGGATGGTGGAAAGGCTGAACGAATTCCGCCGCGCCCGCGGCCACACTACCGTGGAATTCCGCATCGGCATCAATTCCGGCGCCATGCTGGCCGGCAACCTGGGCTCCCGGGAGCGAATGCAGTACACCGTGGTCGGGGACACCGTCAATCTGGCCTCACGGCTGTCCAATATGGCCGGCGGTAACGAAATCATTGCCGCCGCGCCGCTCCTGACCAACCCCAATATCGCCTCTCGGGTGCGAGCCACCGAGTACGGTGCCATGCGCATCCGCGGCAAGGCCGAACCGGTCAGCACCTTCCGCATCGATGGCGTTCACGCTTTGTCGGAGACCCTGATGGAGCAGCGTATCGCCCAATTCCTGGCAAAACTGAACACGGAGTCGCAACGTGCGTAAGGCCGGCCTGGTGATGGCAGCGCTGCTGGGCGGCTGCGCCAGCCTGGGCGACCCGCAGCAACAGGTCAGCGAGGCCCTGGCGGAGGATGATTACGCCCGTGCAGCCGCCATCATTGAACAGACCCATCCCGATCATGATCAATATGCTCTGCTGCAGGAACAGTATCCCGGCATCATTCTGGCCAGTAACCAGTACCGCCAGCGCCTGATCCTCGAGGCCGAGGCCATGAGCCGAAAACAACACTGGGAGCAGGCGCACAACCTGATTGCGGCGCATCGCGACAAGGTGGTAGACCCGTCAGCCCTGGGAGAACTGCTGGCCGCCCTGAGCAGCCTGGAGGAGCACCAGCTTAACCAACTGCTGGCCGAGCGTCGCCAGTCCCAGGCCAGCGCCCTGATGCAGAACGCTGACCTGACAGAGAAATTGAGCGGCTTCCATCTGCCCAAAGCAAAACAGGAACGCCAGCAACTGGCCGAGGAGCGGCGGTATGTGGTGGAGGATATGACCCGGCTTGGGGAATATTTCGCCCAGCGCCAGCAATGGCTCCTGGCCCGCGACCTGCTGAGTGCCGCTCACCGGCTGGCGCCGGAGCAGCCGCCGTCACCGCAACTGGCCAAGGCGCAACAGATTCTCAACGACGCCAGCAAACGAGCCCGCGCCAGACACAATCGCGCCCTGCTCACCGAGGCAGATCAGCTGATGGCACGTTACCAGCGAAACGGGCAGCTTGACGCGTTACTCGCCGCTCGCCGCTTCCTCAATCAGCATCAGAACAATCCGGCACTGAGCGATCATCAAAAACGGCTTGAACAGTGGGCCCGGCGTCGCTTTAGCGAAGAGATGAATACCGGCGAAGCCCTGTATGCCCGCGGTCAGTATCGCGAGGCCTACAGAATCTGGACGCAGGTGGCCCCGCTATACCCGGATAACGAGGAACTGATCAAAAAACTGGAACGCAGTCGCCGGGTGCTGACCAACCTTCGCAACCTGCAAGACGACTAGCGAAGCAGGCCAGCGAACCGGGAGGCAATCACTCCCCCGGCAAGCCCATAAAAAAACGCGCCGTTATGGCGCGTTTTTTTAGCGGGTCTTTTACCGCAAGAGCATTACTGAGACTCGGATTCCTCGACCTCAGCCTCCTTGGCAGGGGCGTTTTGCTGGGCGTCATAGGCCTCGCGGAATTCCGGAGACACATTCTTGCGCCCTTCAAACACCTGCTCAAGACTCACCGGCAGGGGATCTCGCACCACTTGCTCCAGCTCTCCCTGATTGTTCAGCTCAAACTGCAGGGCAGTAATGCCCATGTACTTCTGGCGGGTCATGCTCAACAAACGCTCGTTATCCGGCAGGATAGTGGGTCGCAGGAAGACCATCAGATTGCTTTTTTCCCGCGAATTACTGGTAGAGCGAAACAGGATACCCAACAGCGGGATATCGCCCAGGATCGGCACCTTGCGTACCGTCTTGGTGATGTTGTCGCGAATCAGTCCGCCCAGAGCAATGGTTTCGCCGTCATCCGCCAGCACCGTACTTTCCAGCTTGCGAGTGGTCGTCACGATATCGGCCGCTTCGCCTACAGAGTCTTTGACCTGGGAATTTTCCTGCTCCAGCTCCAGACGAATGGTGGACAACCCGGCCACATGGGGGGTCACCTTCAGACTCAGCCCCACATCTTCCCGCTGGATGGTCTGAAAGGGGTTGGAGACACCGGAACCGGTGCTGGTGCTGGTGCCGGTGATAAAGGGAACATTCTCCCCCACCACAATAGAGGCTTCCTGATTATCCAGGGTCAGAATACTGGGTGTGGAAAGCAGGTTCACGTCGGTGGACGTGGACAGTGCCTGGATAAGCGCCCCCCACTTCAAATCCCCGTTGGAGTCCTGCTCCCCGAAGCCCATGGTAATCCCATCACCCAGGGCAAGGCCCGAGGGATCATCGGTCGCCAGGGCCTGAACAATGGAATTAATGGTCAGCCCGGCGTTGCCGAAGTTGATGGCACCCACGCCGCTTTCGTCACTACCGCCCACATACTGAAAACCCAGCGCCTTGCCGGTATCCCCGGACACTTCCACGATTGCCGCTTCGATAAGGATCTGTGCACGGCGCACATCCAGCTGACTGATCACCGACATGATTTCCTTCATCATCGCCGGCTCGGCGCGGATCACCAGGGCATTGAGTGACTTGTCCGCCTGAATGGAAACCTTGTCGCCGGTCATCGCGGCGGCAGCGGTCTTGCCATCCGCGCCCGGCTTGGCAGCGGAGGCCCCTTCAGCAAAGTTCTTGAGCAGCTCGGCCAGCGCCTCCGCATCGCCGTGACTCAGGCGGACCACCTGGACACCGCCGGTGGCACTGGCTGGGGTGTCCAGGTTACGGATCATTTGTGCCATGCGCTGGCGGGTAATGCGGTCTCCCTTGATGATAAGCCGATTGGTACGCTCATCCGCCACCACCGTAACGCCGCCATCCTTGGTCTTGCCACGCCGACCGCCGGTCTGCGGCGTGAGACTTTCCAGCATTTTTACCATGTCCCCGGCAAAGGCATGCTCCAGCTTGATGACCTGGACATCCTCGGACTCGGCATTGTCCAGGCTGGCGATGATCGCTTCCATGCGGCGGATATTATCGATGTGGTCGCTGATGATCAGCGCATTGGCCGATCCCACCGCCGCCAGATGGCCGTACTGGGGCACCAGCGGGCGCAAGACCGGTACCAGCTCTTCCACGGGGGAGTTTTCCACCGGAATCACCCGGGTCACCAGCGCCTCACCTCCCGACTCGTTCTCGCCCACCAGCGGCAGATTGCTTTGTTTTGCGGTGGTATTGGGAACGATCTTGATGATGTCGCCGGATGGCACTGCCGCATAGCCATGGACTTGCAGCACTGACAAAAACAACTCGTAGACTTCGGTGGCTGACAACGCCTTGGTAGATACCACCGTGACATCCCGGGCCCGAACGCGGGGGTCGACGACAAAGTTCTTGCCGGTCATGTCGGCAATCTGGCTGATAAACGCCTGGATATCCGCATTACGGATATTCACTGTCCAGCTTTTGCCATCTTCACTGGCTGCAACCTGGGCCTGGACAGTCAACGCCGTTGCCGACAACAGCACCACAATCAGTGTTCGGAGTGCCGAGGCTTTGAAAAAGGACATCATAAAACCACTCACTATGGCGGATAATTCACGGTGAATTGCTGATCACCCCGCTGCACCACGATACTGGCCTGGCGGGTTTCCTGGAATGAGCGCAACGCAGCCATGTCACCTTCCTCAGTGCCCAGCGAATGGCCATTGACGGAAAGGATGACATCACTGCTTTGCAAGCCGACCTGACTGATCAATTGTTTGGGGGCACGCTTGCCCAACTGATAGCCCTGATTATCTCCCTGAGCCACCGGCTGCAGCCCCAACTGACCGATGATGGCCTTGCGCTGTACCCTCAGGTCTTCGTCGCTGCCTTCACTGACGGCCTGCTCCTCTGGCGGCGGCGACGCCGGCTCAGCCCGTGTGGGCTCAACCTGACTAACACCGCCCAGCGAGCTGTCGGACCAACGCAGGGTTTCCAGGCGTCCGGCCCGACGCAGAATGACCCGGTCCGGATACACCTCTTCCAGGCTGGCATTACCGGGAATACTGTCACCGATCCGGTACAACTCACCTTCCTTGCCCTTTTCGGCAATGATGGCTGAGGCTTTTTCGGTATCAGCGGTCTGGAATACACCCAGCAGCTCCAGGCGCAGGCGGGTTTCCGGTGCGTCGGTGGGCTTGTCTGACGGGGGGGCTGCGTCCTGCTGGAAGCTGCCGAACAATTGCCAGCTGTCTACCTGGGACTGACTCAGGCTGACCGTCTTGCCGGAGGAGGCAACCTGCAAACGGGTCTTGCTATTGGAAGGAATCGGCTCGTTGGGTCCGTACCACAACAGCCAGAAGGTCTGCGCCAGCACAAAAGCCAATATGATCACCAGCAAAACGGCAACCAACCAGCGCACCGGCTTGCCCCACTGCTGATACTGACCCCACGCTGCCCACTGCGACATAACTGTCCGCTCTTCCTTTATCGTTATTGCCGGACTGAAGATACCGGATTTCAAGGCAAATTATTGCAATATAGTGTTACTGAAACGAGGTTTTCCGCTTCTCAACCCTGCCCGCGTTTGAGCGAGAACGGTTGCGACATCTGGAAAACCACGTCATCCGGGCTTCCGCCCTGGCTCACCCCCAACAACAAGGGCCAGGCGCGCATCACTTCCAGATGAAAGCGGCCCTCATTGATCCGCGCCTGCACCAGGCGTTCGCCCTCGGGGTCTGTCACCTGCAGCGAAGGCACCTGGTCTTCCATGCTCAAACGGCCCTGTAGCGGCGGCACGTCGGCAGCGCCATTGCGCCCCCAGGTCACGGTGCCACCACTGTAATCCAGGGTGCCTTGAACGTGTTGAATGGCATCATCCGCGACCTGCAGCGACATCAGGACCGCATCCACCCGGCCATCCGCGCCCCCCTGGGGTACATGGTCCGCCACCAACGCCACCGGCAGGGACAGGCGCGCCTGCTCCACCTGCCAATCGCCCCAGTCAGCGCCAACCCAGGCCGTCAGGCTCGCCGGCTCCCCCGCATCACTTCGCAAGGACAGTTGCGTACCCGGGACCAGTCCGTGCCAATCCAGGGTCCAGTCCAGCGAGCCCTGCAATTGTTTCCAGCGCCACTGCGCCTGTCCCTGCCACCAGCGTCCACGGGGCTCAGACAGTGTCAGCACCGCCCCTCCCACACGCATGGCCGGCACTCGCTCCACCACCACGGCGGCGGGCATCCCCAGGACCAGAAAGACCAACAAGCTGACAACAAAGACCAGTGCCAGGGTCAAATTACGAGGCATGGCAGTTCTCAGAACGGGATATCGTCGTCGAAATCATCTGCCGGGCCACTGAACCCGCCTTGATTCTGGTTTGCGGCCGGGTTTTGCTGGGGAGCGGCATTCCCGCCACCGCCGTAATTATCGTTCTGGTAGCCGCCCTGGTTGCCCTGGGGGGCATAGCCGCCGCCCTGGCCACCGCCACCGTCGCCACGGCCGTCCAGCATCTGCATCTCGTTGGCCACGATTTCGGTAGTATAGCGATCCTGGCCATCCTGGCCTTGCCATTTGCGAGTACGAATGGAGCCTTCGATATAGACCTTGGAGCCCTTCTTCAGGTACTCACCGGCAATCTCGCCCAGCTTGTTGAAAAACACCACCCGGTGCCATTCAGTGCGCTCTTGCATCTGGCCGCTTTGCTTGTCTTTCCAGGTTTCGCTGGTGGCCAAGCGAACATTGGTGACCGCGCCACCGCTGGGCATGAAACGGGTTTCCGGGTCTGCCCCCAGGTTACCAATCAGAATTACCTTGTTAACGCCGCGCGCCATGTTTCTCTCCGTGACTCTCAGGGTCAGTACTGTTGTAGCCGGCGATTCCCTGTCAGGTAAATCACCGGTTTCTCAAATGCATGTCAGATCAAGCCAAACATTGTGTCAGCTTTGCCCGGCGCCCGCGAGTCCCGCAAGCCGGGCTTCATCCAGTTGCCCGGCATCCACCTTCAGAAGCGCCAGGGCCTGCTCCTCGACGATCACGGTTTCCACCACACCGGGCACCGTTTGCAGATCACGGGCCAGTTTGTGCCAATCCTGGTCCGGCGCCAAGATCAACACCCGATTATCCAGCTTCGGCAGCTCTTGCAGCCCCGCCAGCACCACCAGCCAGACCGCGGCCAACGCCGCACAGCCGTAGAACACCGCCTCGGCACCGACCCACTGGTACAGCGCCCCACCCAGTTGCCCGCCGACAAACACGCCCAGGAACTGGCTCGTGGAGTATACCCCCATGGCCGTGCCCCGGGTGCCCGCCGGCGCCGCCCGCCCCACCAGCGAGGGCAGCAGCGCTTCAAGCAGGTTAAAGGCTGCAAAGAACACCAACAGGGCCAACACAAAGTGCCACAGTTCGGCACCGGCCAGGGCCAACAGGATCTGAGATACCGCCAGCAACACCACGGCCAGCCGTTTCACCGGCACCGCGCCACGCCGTTCGGCGCGGATAATCAGGGGCACCATGGCCACGAACCCGGCCACCAGCACGCCCAGGTAGATCAGGCTGTGGCTACGCAGCCCCAGCCCGAGCCGTTCGCTGAGCAGGGCCGGCACCACCACAAAAGAGGCCGTCATGATCAGGTGCAGGGTAAAAATCCCCACATCAAACCGCAGCAGCGTTTTACTGGAAAGCACCCGGCGGAAACGCACCCCCACCGGCAAGGCCTCCCCCTGCAACGCCTTTGGTGCCGGTACCACCATGGCCACAATCAGGGCGAAGCCCCCCATTACCGAGGTCATCCAGAACAGGCCGGAAAGACCCAGCCAGCTGGCCAGCAGCGGCCCGAGGATCAGCGCCAGCACAAAAGAGCCCCCCACGGACATGCCAATCAGTGCCATGGCCCGGGTACGATGCTTTTCGCTGACCACATCGCCAATCAGCGCCATGATCACACTGGCGATGGCCCCCGCCCCCTGCAGGGCGCGCCCGGCAATGACACCATGGATGTGGTCACTCATGGCTGCCACCACGCCCCCGGCCACAAACAGCAGCAGGCCAATCAGTAACAGGGGGCGCCGCCCGAAACGGTCCGAGAGCATGCCGAAGGGTATCTGCAAAAGGGCCTGCATCAGGCCGTAGGCCCCGATGGCGGTGCCGATCAGCAGCGGTGTGGCGCCTTCCAGGGACTGCCCGTAGACCGCAAAAATCGGCAAAATCATGAACAGGCCAAACATCCGCAGCGCGAAGATGGTCGCCAGATAGCCGGTGGTTTTCAGCTCTGTCCGCTGCAAAAGACGGGAAGACGATGCCGACATGAACGCTTGTTGCTCCAGAAACGGGAGGCCGCAACCTCGCGACCGCTACAAAAAGGCGGGCAGTGTACCAGATTCCCCGTGGTGCCGGGCCAGGACACCGTGCACCACTTTGGCCCCCTCAAATCGTGAAATCAGTAAAACCGGGCAATGGTAAATTGAACCCCGGTCAAAGCGGTGATAAATTCACGTGCTGATAAGTTTTTTTTCTTAGGCTTCGCCTGAGACATCATGGACGGCATCGATGAACAGCCAAGAACAAACCCAACAAGTTTACGTAGTCGGCAGCCAGCAACTACAAAATGCCCTGCTCACCGAATTTCTCGTCAAGGAAGATGTGGCGACCAAAAGCATTCCCTCTGTGGAAGGGGTTTCCGTGGAGACCCTGCGGGAATTCGACCAGAACCTGTTTCTGGTGGATTACCACAGCGTTGACGTGAACGAGGTCATCGCCCACCTGCTGGAAGCAGACCAGGAAGTGGAAAGCGACGTTTTGATCGCCCTGTTCAATGTGGACAGCGATGACTCTCTCTCTCGTCTTGCAGGCCTGCCCATGGTCAACGGCGGCTTCCAGCATGACTGCCCCCAGGCACTTCTCAGCAAAGGCATCAAGGCCATTTTCGACGGCGAGCTGTGGTTCCCGCGCTCTGTGCTGCAGGCCTATCTGATGAAAAGCCGCACCTTCAACAAGACCTTCTCTCGCAGCGAGGTGAACCTCACTGATCGGGAAGTGGAAGTGCTGAAAGTGATGGCCACCGGCGCCAAGAACTCGGAAATCGCAACCAGCCTGAATCTGAGCCCGCACACCATCAAGACCCACATCTACAACATCTTCAAAAAGATCAACGCCTCCAACCGCCTGCAGGCGGTGAACTGGGCGCAAGAGAACCTCTAGGGCTGCGCGCGTCGGACGCCAGGCGTCCGACGCCACTCGACGCCTTTCTTTTCCCCTTCACACAAATTCGCCTATACTGCCCTGTTCATTTTGACAGTAGTCAGGGGTAGTTGATGGATACCATTCTGGTTCGCGGTGCACGGACTCATAACCTGAAGAACGTGGATCTGGATATCCCGCGTGACAAGCTCGTGGTGATCACAGGCCTGTCCGGCTCGGGGAAATCCTCACTGGCCTTCGACACCCTTTACGCGGAAGGCCAGCGCCGCTATGTGGAATCCCTGTCCACCTATGCCCGCCAGTTTCTGTCGATGATGGAAAAGCCCGATGTGGATCACATCGAGGGCCTCAGCCCAGCCATCTCAATCGAGCAGAAATCCACCAGCCACAACCCCCGCTCCACCGTAGGCACCATTACCGAAATCTATGATTACCTGCGCCTGCTGTTTGCCCGGGTGGGCGAGCCCCGTTGTCCGGAGCACGATGCGCCCTTGGCTGCCCAGACCATCAGCCAGATGGTGGACCAGGTGCTGGCCATGGAAGAAGGCAGCAAACTGATGCTGCTGGCACCCGTGATCCGCGAGAAAAAAGGGGAGCATCTGCACCTGTTCGAGGAATTGCGCGCCCAGGGCTTTATCCGCGCACGCATCGACGGTCGCATCTACGACATGGATGACACCCCGGATCTGGACAAGAACAAGAAGCACACCATCGAGGTAGTGGTGGACCGCTTCAAGGTCCGCGACGACCTGCAGAACCGGCTGGCGGAATCCTTTGAAACCGCGCTTAACCTGGCAGACGATATCGCCATCATTGCCCCCATGGACGGTGACGGGGAGGAAGTGACCTTCTCCGCCAAGTTTGCCTGCCCACACTGCGGCTATTCGATTCCCGAACTGGAGCCACGGCTGTTTTCCTTCAATAACCCGGCCGGCGCCTGCCCCAGTTGTGATGGGCTGGGCGTGAAGCAGTTCTTTGATGAAGACAAGGTCATCAATTCCGACGAACTGTCCCTGTCGGAGGGCGCCATTCGCGGTTGGGACCGCCGCAACGTTTATTATTTCCAGATGCTCAACTCCCTGTCCCAGAGTCTGGGCTTCGACATGGATGTGGCATTCCGGGAACTGCCCAAGGATATCCGCAAGAAGGTGCTGTACGGCACCGGCAAGGAAAGCATCGAATTCCGCTACCTCAACGATCGCGGCGACATCATCAAGCGCAACCACCCGTTCGAGGGCATCATCCCCAACATGGAGCGGCGCTACCGGGAAACCGAGTCTGACGCGGTGCGCGAAGACCTGCTCGGCTACATGTCCACCTCCAGCTGCCCCAGCTGTCATGGCTCGCGGCTGCGCGAAGCGGCCAGACATGTGTTTATCGAAGAAACCACGCTGCCGGAAGTGGTTCGTCTTGCGGTGGGCAAGGCCCATGCGTATTTCAGCGAACTGAGCCTGCCCGGCAGCAAAGGGGAGATTGCCGACAAGATCCTCAAGGAAATCCGCGACCGCCTGCAGTTCCTGGTCAACGTGGGGCTGGAATACCTGACTCTGGAACGCAGTGCGGAAACCCTCTCCGGGGGCGAGGCACAACGTATTCGCCTGGCCAGCCAGATTGGCGCGGGACTGGTCGGCGTCATGTATGTTCTGGATGAACCCTCTATTGGTCTGCATCAGCGCGATAACGAGCGTCTGCTCAATACCCTCACCCGTCTGCGCGATCTGGGCAACACGGTACTGGTGGTAGAGCATGATGAGGACGCCATCCGTCTTGCCGACCATGTGATCGACATCGGCCCCGGCGCCGGCGTGCATGGTGGCAAGGTCGTTGCCCAGGGCACAGCCAAACAGGTCGCCGACAACCCGGACTCCCTGACCGGCGACTATTTGTCCGGCCGCAAGACGATTGCAGTGCCCAAACAACGCCGCCAGAACCCGGACGACAACTGGCTAACCCTGCACGGTGCCACCGGTAATAATCTCAAGGGACACCCCCTGAACATTCCGGTGGGCCTGTTTACCTGCATCACCGGGGTCTCCGGCTCCGGCAAATCCACCCTGATCAACAGCACCCTCTATCCCCTGGCCGCCACTAAACTGAACAAGGCGACCACCCTGAAGGCATCGCCCCATGAGGCCATTGAGGGACTGGAGCATTTCGACAAGGTGGTGGATATCGACCAGAGCCCTATCGGCCGCACGCCGCGCTCCAACCCTGCCACCTATACCGGTATCTTCACGCCGGTGCGCGAGCTCTTTGCCGGCACCCAGGAAGCCCGTGCCCGCGGTTACAAGCCCGGTCGTTTCAGTTTCAACGTGAAAGGCGGTCGCTGTGAAGCCTGTCAGGGCGATGGGGTTATCAAGGTAGAAATGCACTTCCTGCCGGATATCTATGTGCCCTGTGAGGTCTGCGAAGGGAAACGCTACAACCGGGAAACCCTGGAGATCACCTATAAAGGCAAGAACATCTTCGAGGTGCTGGATCTGACCATCGAAGACGCCCGGGAATTCTTTGATGCGGTGCCCTCCCTGGCCCGCAAGCTGCAGACCCTGATGGATGTGGGCCTGAGCTATGTAAAACTGGGGCAGGCGGCCACCACCCTGTCCGGCGGCGAAGCCCAGCGGGTCAAGCTGGCCAAGGAACTGTCCCGCCGGGACACCGGCAACACCCTCTATATTCTCGACGAGCCCACCACCGGCCTGCATTTCGCGGATATCCAGTTGTTACTGGACGTGCTCAACCGGTTGGCCAATCATGGCAACTCCGTGGTGGTGATCGAACACAACCTGGATGTGATCAAGACCGCCGACTGGATTGTGGATCTGGGCCCGGAAGGGGGCGACGGCGGGGGCGAGATCATCGCAGAAGGCACGCCGGAGGAAGTGGCGAAAGTGAAAGGCAGCCACACCGGTCGTTTCCTGAAAGGCATGCTGAAATAGGTCTATCCGTGAACGGCAGCACACTTTCCGGCAACGTCACACAGCCGCAGTGCGCTGCCCATCCCACCGTCATAAAGCCGCGGCACAATCCGTTTCATTCTTCTTTCGTGAGACAGATCATGAAACGGATAGTGGCACTGAAAGCGTGCATCACCACCCTGGCCATCGGCCTTGCCGCTGCTGCCTGTGCCAGTCACGGGTCGAAAAACAGCGTTGAACTGGGCCCTCGCCCCTATTATCTGGTCGCAGACATGGACGCAGGTCCTCTCAAGCAGGCGCTGCAGGAATGCGCCAGTCAGCGACGCCCACAGCAAAGCAGCGACTTATCCATCGGCCACCGTGGTGCCCCGCTCCAATTCCCCGAGCACACCGAGGAATCCTATCGGGCCGCCGCACGCATGGGTGCCGGTATCGTTGAATGTGATGTGACCTTCACCAAGGACCGCGAGCTGGTCTGTCGACACTCCCAGTGCGACCTGCACACCACCACCAATATTCTCGAAACCGATCTGGCCAGCCAGTGCAGCGAACCGTTTACTCCCTTTGATGGCAGCAATCCGGCCAGTGCCCGTTGCTGCACCAGTGACATCACCCTGGCCGAGTTCAAGACGCTCAAGGGCAAAATGGACGGCGCCAATCCCCGTGCCACGACCGTGCATGACTATCTGAAGGGCACGGCAAGCTGGCGCACAGACCTGTACGGCCAAAAAGGCACCCTTCTCAGTCACCGGGAGAGCATCACCCTGTTGCGCGAGCTCGGGGTAAAGATGACACCGGAACTGAAAGCCCCTCAGGTTGCAATGCCCTATGAAGGGGAATACCGCCAGCAGGACTATGCGCGCCAGCTGATCGAGGAATACCAGCAAGCCGGGGTCTCCCCTCGGCAAGTGTATCCGCAATCCTTCAACCTGGAAGACGTGCGCTACTGGATCAATCATCATCCCCGTTACGGGCAGCAGGCGGTGTATCTGGACGGCCGTGACAGCCAGGGACTGGACCCTCAAAACCCGGGCACCTGGCAGCCCGATATGGATACGCTGGCAGGCTATGGCGTGAACATTATTGCCCCGCCCCTGTGGATGCTGGTGACAACCGACAGGCGCAATCGCATTGTTCCCAGCCCCTATGCCCGGGCTGCCCGCAATGCCGGCCTGGATATCATCGCCTGGTCCCTGGAACGCTCCGGCCCCCTGACCAACGGTGGTGGCTGGTACTACCAGAGCGTTAAACCGGCTATCAACAACGACGGCGACACCCTGATGCTGCTGGATGTATTGGCAAGGGACGTGGGCGTTATCGGTGTCTTTTCCGACTGGCCCGCCACCACCACCTTTTATGCAAACTGCCGCAAACTGCGGGGCAAGCCATAAGCGCACAAGACTGGCGCAGGTGCACCAGCAACGCACCGATCCGCTCCAGAATGGGGCGACAATACCCGCAGCCCGGCAAATCACACTGGCACGTTTTCTGCTTCGATCTCATGGACCTGGAGCCGTGACCGCAGAAAACCGTGATGCGCTTCTTTCGGCAACCATTCAGAGGAGTATATGCAATGGACGCCACCCCCAATCACCGCTGGTTGATGCAATACAACATAGTCAATCTGGTGAATCAGTGCCGCCGACTGATTCGTGCCGAATTTGACGAGAGCCTGTCACTGACCGATCCGGCACTCCGTCAGAAGCTTGCCCATTACGCTGGTCATACCCGCTCCCAGGGCATGCAAAGGCTCTACGGAGAAATTCGTCTGGCACTTCTGGAGCTGGAGGGAGAAGATCCGCCCTTGAGCCATTCCCCCGGCCCTGGCGCTCGCCTGTACCGCGGACAACCGGTTGACCCCAGCCCCGAGAGCAAAAGCAAGGACGATGGGACAAACCCACGCCTGCGCAAGGGCCTGGTCTATCGTGGCCAAAAGGTTGCCCAGGGGTAATACGAGGACTGGATGCGGCGAATCAGGCGGAAAACTGGAAGATACTCAAATCCAGAGGCAGGCTTTCCCCCAGCCACATGACGAGCTCCGTATGGTCGCGTAAATCATCGCCACTCAGCCCGTGGACAAAGATAGTCAGGCCGTTTCGACTGGCCATCAACCAGGGAATCACTTCACCCGCCAGACGGCGAGGAATGGATAGCTGGCAACTCCAGCATGGATGCGGACCCACCGGCTTGCGGTGCATCTGGCCCATGGGTATATCAAAACGCTGATGGGCAGCCTGACAGAGCGCAGCCGCCTGGGAGAAGGTGGATTCGTCAAAATAGACGTGTGCGTGAAATCCGTTGATTGCCATAGACACTGCCCCCGAGGTGTTTTCAGCCTCACTGACAGCATAGTACAAGCCACCCGGCTTGCGACAGACATAAAAAAACCGGGCTGTTAGCCCGGTTTTTTTGAAGCATGGAACGCTTACTCTTCGTCAGCGTCCGCCAGCTCAGGGCGATCCACCAGCTCAACATAGGCCATCGGTGCGTTGTCACCGGCACGGAAGCCCATTTTGAGGATACGTACGTAGCCGCCAGGACGGCTCTGGTAACGGGGACCCAGCTCGTTGAACAGCTTACCAACCACTTCCTTGGAGCGGGTGCGGTCGAAAGCCAGACGACGGTTTGCTACCGAGTCTTCCTTGGCCAGAGTGATCAACGGCTCAGCCACACGACGCAGCTCTTTGGCCTTCGGCAGAGTGGTCTTGATCACTTCGTGCTCCAGCAGAGACACGGCCATGTTACGGAACATCGCCTGACGATGAGAGCTGTTCCGATTCAGTTTTCTGCCGCTTTTGCGATGACGCATGATTCTGTTCCTATGTTCAGGGGCGCTTCACAGCGTCCACAACAACTAACTTAGCGCAATTTGGTGTTCAGCCGGTCGTCGTCACGAAGACTGACCGGGGGCCAGTTTTCCAGACGCATACCCAGCGACAGGCCTTTGGAAGCCAGCACGTCCTTGATCTCGGTGAGCGACTTCTTGCCCAGATTCGGGGTTTTCAGCAGCTCAACCTCGGTACGCTGTACCAGATCGCCGATGTAGTAAATGTTCTCGGCCTTCAGGCAGTTGGCGGAACGGACGGTCAGTTCCAGATCATCTACCGGGCGCAGCAGGATGGGATCGATTTCTTCGCGTTCCTGCTTCGGTTCTGGCTTGGCATCCTGTTCCAGATCCACGAATACCGCAATCTGTTGCTGCAGGATGGTAGCAGCGCGGCGAATCGCTTCTTCCGGATCGATGGTGCCATCGGTTTCCAGATCAATAACCAGCTTGTCCAGGTCAGTGCGCTGCTCCACACGGGCAGCCTCAACCACATAAGCCACACGACGTACCGGGCTGTAGCTGGCGTCCAGCTGCAGACGGCCAATGCCACGGGTCTCGTCGTCATCAGACTGACGTGCGTCGGCAGCTACATAGCCACGACCTTTCTGCACTTTCAGCTTCACACGCAATTCGGTGTCACCGGTAATGGTGCAGATCACGTGATCCGGGTTGACGATCTCAACACTGTGATCACGCTGGATATCACTCGCGGTAACAACGCCCGGGCCTTTCTTGACCAGTTCGAGAGTCGCTTCTTCGCGATCTTCCATCTTCAGGGCAACGCCCTTCAGGTTCAGCAGGATGTTGATCACATCTTCCTGCACCCCTTCGATGGAGGAGTATTCATGCTGTACCCCGTCGATCTCCACTTCGGTGATCGCACAGCCGGGCATACTGGAGATCAGGATGCGACGCAGCGCAGTCCCCAGGGTGTGGCCAAAGCCACGCTCCAGCGGTTCCAGAACCACTTTGGCGTGGGTCTGGTTGATCGCGTTGACCGCGATCGAGCGGGGCGTGAGAAAGTCGTTCACGGCGGTCATAGAGATCCCTCAGGCAGTCCTTACTTGGAGTACAGCTCGACGATCAGGTTTTCGTTGATCTCGGCAGGCAGGTCGATACGCTCAGGCTTCGCCTTGTAGGTACCTTCCAGCTTCTTCTCGTCAACTTCGATCCAGGGCATAAAGCCACGCTGCTGAGCCAGCTCCATGGCGTTTTTCACGCGCAACTGAGCTTTGGACTTCTCGCGAACGGTGATGATGTCACCGGGCTTGACCTGATAGGAAGCCACATTGACAGACTGACCGTTGACCAGAATCGCACGGTGGCTAACCAGCTGACGCGCTTCGGCGCGGGTGGAGCCGAAGCCCATGCGGTAAACCACGTTATCCAGACGACCTTCCAGAAGTTGCAGCAGGACTTCGCCGGTTGCACCCTTGGAAGAGGCGGCTTTCTTGTAGTAGCTGCGGAATTGCTTTTCCAGTACACCGTAGGTACGACGAACTTTCTGCTTCTCACGCAGCTGCACACCGTAGTCGGACAAACGAGCCGGACGACGACCGCTTGCGCCAGCTGCCTGCCCCGGAGCCTGCTCCGCTTTACACTTGGATTCCAGAGGGCGGATACCGCTCTTCAGGAACAGATCGGTGCCTTCACGACGGGAAAGCTTGCACTTGGGACCGATGTATCTTGCCATCTTGCTTTAACTCCCGTTACACGCGACGCTTTTTGGGCGGACGACAGCCGTTATGCGGAATCGGCGTAACGTCCTCAATATGGGTAATCTTGTAGCCACAGCCATTCAGGGCACGAATGGAAGATTCGCGACCCGGGCCCGGGCCTTTTACCCGTACTTCCAAATTCTTGAGACCGTAGTCCTTGGCAGCGTTGCCCGCGTTTTCAGCCGCCACCTGGGCAGCAAACGGGGTGCTTTTACGGGAACCACGGAAACCAGCGCCACCGGAGGTCGCCCAGGACAACGCATTGCCCTGACGATCAGTGATGGTGATGATGGTATTGTTGAAGGATGCGTGCACGTGGGCGATACCGTCTGCAACGGTACGCGTTACCTTCTTACGACGTGCGCCACTATCTTTCTTTGACTTAGCCATAATGCCTATCCAAATCCAGCCGCTGACGTTTCAGCTTATTTGCGAATCGGTTTACGCGGACCTTTACGGGTCCGAGCATTGGTCTTGGTACGCTGGCCACGCAGTGGCAAGCCGCGACGATGACGAATACCACGGTAGCAACCGAGGTCCATCAGACGCTTGATGTTCATGGTGATTTCCCGGCGCAGGTCACCTTCAGTAGACAACTTGGCTACCTCGCCACGAATGACGTCAAGTTGTTCACCGCTCAGATCACGAACTTTCGCGGTCTGATCAATACCGGCCGCGGTGCAGATTTGAGCTGCACGGGTACGACCGATCCCGAAGATGTAGGTGAGAGAGATCACCGTGTGCTTATTTTCCGGGATGTTAACGCCTGCAATACGGGCCATCCGAATATCTCCGATTCACAAAACGGGTGGCGCCAGGCTCTGAGGCGCCGAAAGGCGGCAGAGTCTAGCGCTACACCGACTGAATTTCAACCAAACACTTAAAAGAAGACGTAACCTTAACCCTGGCGCTGCTTGTGCCGGGGTTCGGCACTGCAGATCACCATGACGCGACCCTTACGACGGATCACTTTGCAGTTTCGGCAGATCTTCTTCACAGAAGCCTGAACTTTCATCGCACTCGCCTCGTTCGTTAACGCACCAGACCGGTGCCACCATACCCTTTCAGGTTGGATTTCTTCATCAACTTCTCGTACTGGGTGGACGTCAGGTGCGAATTAACCTGCGACCAGAAGTCCATCACCACCACCACTACAATCAGCAGAGAGGTGCCGCCCAGATAGAAGGGCACGTTGGCAACTGCCTGCAGACCCAGTGGCAACAAGCACACCAGCGTCATATATACCGAACCGATCAGGGTCAAACGGCCCATCACTGTGTCGATATAGCGAGCAGATTGCTCGCCCGGGCGAATGCCCGGAATATATGCGCCGGATTTCTTCAGGTTGTCAGCGACATCCTTCGGATTGAACACCAGCGCAGTATAAAAGTAGCAGAAGAACACGATTGCCAGGGTAAACAGCAGAATATACAGCGGAGTCCCGGGCAGCAGAGCATCACTCACGTTTCTCAGTGCCTGGCCCCACCAGGAATCCGGATTGGAATCACTGAACCACTGGGTCAGTGACGCCGGAAACAGCAGAATGGAGCTGGCAAAGATAGCCGGAATAACACCTGCCATGTTCACCTTCAGCGGCAGATGACTCTGCTGCGCTGCATACACACGACGTCCCTGCTGACGACGCGCATAGTTCACCGTAATACGGCGCTGTCCGCGCTCCATGAAGACCACACCGAAAATCACGGCGAGAGCCACCAGGAACACAAACAACATCATGATCAGGCTCAGGTCACCAGTACGGGCGGACTCGAAAGTCTGCGCAATGGCGCCAGGCAGGCCTGCCACAATGGATGCGAAGATCAGCATGGAAATACCATTACCAATGCCCCGCTCGGTAATCTGCTCACCCAGCCACATCAGGAACACGGTACCGGTCAGCAGGGTAGTTACCGCCACGAAATAGAAGCTGGCAACCTGCATGGTGCTGGCCGTTTCCGGCAGCAGCGTAATGCCCTGGCTGTTCAGTCCGGCAACCATGCCGAAAGACTGGATGCCACCCAGCAAAACCGTCAGATAACGGGTGTACTGGGTAATCTTGCGTCGACCCTGTTCACCTTCCTTGCGGAGCTGCTCCAGGGTAGGCACCACTGCCGTCATCAGCTGAATCACGATGCTGGCAGTAATGTAGGGCATAATGCCCAGCGCAAAGATACTCATGCGCTCCAGGGAACCCCCGGAGAACATGTTGAAGAGACCAAGAATGGTGTCCCGGTTGTTGTTGAACATCTGTTGCAACGCTTCCGGGTTCATGCCCGGGACCGGGATATGTGCCCCGATCCGGAACACCACCAGGGCGCCCAACAGAAAACCGATTCTCCGCCACAGCTCACGCATTGCACTGCTATCAGCCTTGGGCGGACCACCATTCAATGTCTGAGCGCGATTCTTCGCCATAAAGCGCTGCCTTATTCTTCGACTTTACCGCCAGCTTTCTCGACCGCTTCGCGGGCGCCTTTGCTGATCGCTACGCCACGAATGGTTACTGCACGGTCGATTTCACCCTGCAGAACAATCTTGGCGCGCTTCATGTCACGACGCACAACATTGGCTGCTTTCAGGGCGGCCAGATCGATAACGTCGCCGTCAACTTTGGCAAGCTCAGCCAGGCGAACTTCGGCAGTGCCCATAGCCAGCTTGGACGTGAAACCGAACTTCGGCACACGACGCTGCAGCGGCATCTGACCACCTTCGAAACCGGGCTTCACGGTACCGCCGGAACGGGACTTCTGACCCTTGTGGCCGCGACCACCGGTCTTGCCCAGGCCGGAGCCGATACCACGACCTACGCGCTTGGCGTCCGGACGGGAACCTTCAGCGGGATGCAGATCATTCAGACGCATCACTTATTCTCCCTCTACCTGCACCAGATACGCGACCTTGTTGATCATGCCGCGAACTGCCGGGGTATCTTCAACTTCCACAGTGTGGCCGATGCGGCGCAGACCGAGACCGCGCACACAGGCCCTATGCTTTTCCAGCCGGCCGTTGATGCTCTTAACCAGCTTTACCTTGATCTTATCAGCCATCGTAACGATTCCGTTATCTGCGCTTAGTTCAGAATGTCTTCGACAGACTTGCCACGCTTGGCAGCCACAGACTCCGGAGATGCCATGGACTTCAGGCCGTTAAAAGTAGCCCGAACCACGTTTACCGGATTGGTGGAGCCATAGCACTTGGCCAGTACGTTCTGAACGCCTGCGACTTCCAGCACGGCACGCATGGCACCGCCGGCAATTACACCGGTACCGTCATCGGCCGGCTGCATGTACACCTTGGAGGCACCGTGACGAGCCTTCATCGGGTGCTGGATGGTGGTGCCGTTAAGCTCCACCTGAATCATGTTGCGGCGGGCAGCTTCCAGGGCTTTCTGGATAGCGGCAGGCACTTCACGGGCCTTACCACGACCAAAGCCGACTTTACCCTTGCCGTCACCCACTACGGTCAACGCGGTAAAACCGAAAATACGGCCGCCTTTAACTACCTTAGCAACCCGGTTTACCTGAACCAGCTTTTCCTGCAGACCTTCGTTGGGATCAACCTTCGCCATAACCAAGCACCCTTAGAATTCAAGACCGTTTTCACGCGCGGCATCCGCCAGCGCCTTAACACGGCCGTGATATTTGAAACCAGAACGGTCAAAGGCTACGCGCTCAATGCCCGCTTCCTTGGCACGCTGAGCGATCAGCTGGCCAACTTTCACCGCTGCGTCAGCATTACCTGTCGCATCAGCACGCAGATCTTTCTCGACCGTGCTTGCAGACGCCAGCACCTGGTCACCAGCCACAGAGATCACCTGCGCATAAATATGACGCGGGGTACGATGTACGCAGAGACGGACTTGGCCCAGCTCGCGGATCTTCAGGCGAGTGCGCTTGGCCCTGCGTAGACGTGAAACTTTTTTGTCTTTCATGGCATCAATCTCGACGATTATTTCTTCTTGGCTTCCTTACGGCGCACTTGCTCATCAGCATAGCGCACCCCTTTGCCCTTGTAGGGCTCAGGCGGACGGAAGGCCCGAACATTGGCAGCAACCTGACCAACCAGCTGCTTATCAATGCCTTTAATGACAATTTCGGTCTGGCTCGGGGTTTCAACGGTAATCCCTTCAGGCAGCTCGAAAGCTACCGGGTGGGAGAAACCGAGGGTCAGGTTCAGTACCTTGCCCTGAGCCTGCGCGCGATAACCCACGCCGAGGAGCTGAAGCTTGCGCTCGAACCCTTCGGCAACGCCAGTCACCATGTTATTCAGCAGAGCCCGAGAGGTCCCGGCCAGTGCCCATGCCTTCTGGGAATCATCGTGCGGCTTCACTGATACCACACCGTCTTCCAGGGACACGGCTACCAGCTCGTGAACTTCGTGCTCCAGGCTGCCCTTGCCACCTTTAACGGTGACTTTCTGGCCGTCGACTTTGACTTCGACGCCCTTCGGCAGATTTACCGGACTTTTAGCTACTCTAGACATTGCTGCACCTAACCCGTCTACGCCACTTCTGTTAGGACACTTCGCAGATCAGCTCGCCACCAACATTGGCTTTGCGCGCTGCGCGGTCAGAAATAATGCCCTGATTGGTGGATACGATCATGATACCCAGGCCGCCTTTGACCTTGGGAATCTCACCCGCGGCCTTGTAGACCCGCAGACCAGGACGACTTACCCGTTTGATCGTGTCAATCACCGGGTTGCCTTCGAAATACTTAAGCTCAACCGTCATTACCGGTTTCTTGTCATCACTGATCTTGTAATCAGCAATGAAGCCCTCTTCCTTCAGTACTTTGGCTACAGCTTCCTTTGCCTTGGAGGCAGGAATCTCGACCTGTACTTTCTCGGCCATCTGGGCGTTACGAATACGAGTTAACATATCCGCCATGGTATCTTGCATGCTCATGCCGCAATCGCTCCGCTTAACTTTGCTTACCAGCTGGACTTAACCAGACCGGGAACATCACCGCGCATCGCTGCTTCACGCAGCTTGATCCGGCTCAGGCCGAACTTGCGGTAGTAGCCGTGCGGACGACCGGTGATACGGCAGCGGTTACGCTGACGAACCGGGGAAGAATCGCGCGGCAATTTTTGCAGCTGAAGCTGAGCATCCCACTTCGCTTCAGGTTCTGCATTGGGATCCTGGATAATCGCCTTAAGCGCTGCACGCTTGGCGGCAAAACGCTTAACCAGCTTAGCGCGTTTTGCTTCCCGGTTTTTCATGGATTCTTTAGCCATGATAAATCCTCTTAGCCCTTCAGCGGGAAGTTGAAGGCGCGCAGCAGCGCCCGTGCTTGGTCGTCGTTCTTCGCTGTGGTGGTGATGGTAATATCCAGACCACGCAGCTTGTCGACTTTGTCGAAATCGATTTCCGGGAAAACGATCTGCTCACGCAGACCCATGGAATAGTTACCACGCCCGTCAAAGGATTTCGGATTCAGACCACGGAAGTCGCGAATTCGCGGAATGGCAATGGAAACCAGGCGCTCGAGAAATTCATACATACGCTCGCCACGCAGGGTTACCTTGCAGCCAATCGGCCAACCTTCACGAATCTTGAAGCCTGCAACAGACTTCCGCGCGTTGGTTACCAGGGGCTTCTGACCGGAAATCGCAGTCATGTCCGCCAGGGCACCATCCATCGCCTTACGATCCTGGGAGGCCTCACCAACACCCATGTTCAGGGTGATCTTGGTGATCTTTGGCACTTCCATGATATTACCGAGACCAAGCTCGTCTTTCAGCTTGGGCACGATCTCGTCTTGATAAATCTTTTTCAGATCACTCATGGGTCACCTAACCTACAGCGTTTCGCCGTTGGACTTGAAGAAACGCACTTTCTTGCCGTCTTCAAAACGGAAGCCCACACGATCCGCTTTCTGCGTCTTGGGGTTCCAGATGGCAACGTTGGAAGCGTTAAGCGATGCTTCCTGTTCTACGATGCCGCCTTGAGTACCACGGTTAGGATTGGCCTTAACATGTTTCTTGACCATGTTGACGCCAGCAACGATGAGACGACCATTGTCCAGAACCTGCCGAACAGAGCCGCGCTTACCTTTGTCCTTTCCCGCAATTACGATGACTTCGTCATCACGCTTAATCTTGAGCATTACCTTCACCCGCCTTTACAGAACTTCAGGTGCCAGGGAGATGATCTTCATGAACTGCTCGGTACGCAGCTCCCGCGTTACCGGGCCGAAGATCCGGGTACCGATCGGTGCCTTGTTGTTGTTCAACAGCACCGCGGCGTTTTCGTCGAAACGAATCAGTGAACCGTCTGGACGGCGCACACCCTTACGGGTACGCACAACCACAGCGGTCATTACATCACCTTTCTTAACACGGCCGCGCGGAATTGCTTCCTTCACTGTGACCTTGATGATGTCACCAATGCCTGCATAGCGGCGGTGAGAACCACCCAGCACTTTGATGCACTGTACCCGACGGGCGCCACTGTTATCGGCGACTTCGAGCATGCTTTCGGTCTGAATCATCGCTAAATCTCTCCAACTCTGCCTTTACAGGCAGCCACAGCAACGGTCCGTCAGGCTTCGTTCGCCTGTTCAACTACGTTTACCAGCATCCAGGTCTTGCGCTTGGACAGCGGCCGGCACTCCTCAATGGTGACCAGGTCACCTTCACGACATGTGTTCTCTTCATCGTGCGCCATCAGTTTCGTGGAACGCTTGATGATCTTGCCGTAAATCGGGTGCTGGACCCGGCGCTCTACCAACACAGTGATAGTTTTGTCACCTTTGTTAGAGATGACTTTGCCGGTAGCGGTCCGGCGCATTGTATTCGCCTCTGCCATGACTAGTTACCCTGCTTCTCTCTCAGAATGGTCTTAACGCGCGCAATATTGCGGCGAACCTTCCCAAGCTCATGGGTTTTAGAAATCTGACCGGACGCGCTCTTCATACGCAGCTTGAATTGTTCCTCAAGCAGCTCGATTTGCGTCTGCTGCAGCTCTTCGACACTCTTTTCTTTCAGCTCGCTCGCTTTCATGGCTTACATCACCGTCCGAGTCACGACACGGGTGCTTACCGGCAGCTTGGCCGCGGCCAGACGGAACGCTTCACGCGCAACGTCTTCTGACACACCTTCCATTTCGTAAAGCATCTTGCCCGGTTGAATCTGGGCAACCCAATACTCTACAGAACCCTTACCTTTACCCATCCGCACTTCAAGAGGCTTCTTGGTAATCGGCTTGTCCGGGAAAACCCGGATCCAAATTTTTCCACCACGCTTGATGTGGCGGGTCATTGCACGACGGGCCGCTTCGATCTGGCGCGCAGTAATACGGCCACGACCGGTCGCTTGCAGACCAATGGTGCCAAAAGACACCTTGCTGCCCCGCTGTGCCAGGCCGCGGTTACGGCCCTTCATCACTTTCCGGAATTTGGTACGCTTCGGCTGCAACATCGTTCGTTACCCTTTAACCGCGGCCGCGCTTCTTCGCGCCCTTGGACTGCTTCTGCTGCTCTTCCTGCTGAACCTGCTCCATGCCACCAAGCACTTCGCCACGGAAGATCCACACCTTGATACCGATGGTGCCGTAAGTGGTTTCAGCACGTACGCTTGCGTAATCGATGTCGGCACGCAAAGTATGCAGAGGCACTCGGCCCTCGCGGTACCATTCGGTACGCGCAATTTCTGCACCACCCAGACGACCGGACAGCTGAATCTTGATACCTTCAGCACCGGACTTCATGGCGTTCTGAACCGCACGCTTCATGGCGCGACGGAACATCACACGGCGCTCCAGCTGACCGGCAACATTGTCGCCTACCAGACGCGCATCCAGGTCGGGCTTGCGCACTTCCTCGATGTTGATATGAACCGGCACACCCATCTGAGCGGCAACATCACGACGCAGACGCTCAACGTCTTCGCCTTTTTTGCCGATCACGATGCCCGGACGCGCAGTAGCAATAGTGATGCGCACGTTCTCTGACGGACGCTCAATCTTGATACGGCTCACCGACGCGTTCTTCAAACGCTTGAACAGGAACTCACGTACCTGCAGGTCGGTAACCAGGCAGTCTGAGTAAGACTTCGGTCCGGCATACCAGAGCGAGTTGTGCTCTTTGACAATGCCAAGGCGAATACCGACCGGATGAACTTTCTGACCCATCTGGTTACTCCTGACCTTCTGAGACTTTCACAGTAATGTGGCAAGTACGCTTGAGGATTCGGTCAGCGCGGCCTTTGGCGCGCGGACGAATACGCTTCATGGTCATGCCTTCATCCACGTAAACCGTGGACACCTTCAGCTCATCAACGTCAGCGCCGTCGTTGTTTTCCGCATTTGCAATCGCGGACTCCAGCACTTTCTTAACGATTTTTGCCGCCTTCTTCGGGCTGAATTCCAGAAGATTCAGCGCCTTCTCGACTTCCAGGCCTCGGACCTGGTCCGCTACGAGGCGGGCTTTCTGAGCCGAAATTCTTGCGCCGCGCAGACGGGCTGCAACTTCAGTAGCCATGGCTGTCACCTTATCGCTTAGCCTTTTTGTCCACGATATGCCCGCGGTAAGTGCGGGTCAGGGCGAACTCGCCCAACTTGTGGCCCACCATGTGCTCGGTAACCATTACCGGGACATGCTGTTTGCCGTTATGCACAGCAATTGTCAGACCCACCATCTCCGGAACAATCATGGAGCGACGGGACCAGGTTTTAATCGGCTTACGGGAGCCGGCTTCCACCGCATCTTCCACCTTGCTGAGCAGGTGGTGATCCACAAAAGGACCTTTTTTCAGTGAACGTGGCACAGCCTGAACCTCTCTTTATCCCTTACTTACGACGGTCACGCACAATCATCTTGGAAGTGCGCTTGTTTGTACGGGTCTTGTGGCCCTTGGTCGGTACACCCCAGGGGGTTACCGGATGACGACCACCAGAAGAGCGCCCTTCACCACCACCATGTGGGTGGTCGACCGGGTTCATCGCCGCACCGCGAACGGTGGGTCGAACACCCCGCCAGCGCGTTGCGCCCGCTTTACCCAGTGAGCGCAAACTATGCTCACTGTTGGATACTGAACCGATGGTCGCCTTGCAGTCGGCGTGAACCTTGCGCATCTCGCCGGAGCGCAGACGCAGGGTCACATACTGACCGTCTTTCGCCAGCACCTGCACGGAAGTCCCTGCAGAGCGGGCCAACTGACCACCTTTACCGGGCTTCATTTCCACGTTATGCACGGTGGAACCCAGCGGAATGTTACGCAGCGGCAGCGCGTTACCCAGCTTGATCGGCGCATCTTCGCCGGACTGGATACGGTCTTCCGCCTGCAGGCCTTTGGGGGCCAGAATATAACGACGCTCACCGTCCAGGTACTTGACCAGCGCAATGTGCGCGGAACGGTTCGGATCGTATTCCAGACGCTCAACAATGCCTACTACACCATCTTTGTTACGACGGAAGTCAATCAAACGGTATTTCTGCTTGTGACCACCACCTTTATGACGGGTAGTAATGCGACCATTGTTGTTACGACCACCGTTTTTGCTCTTGGCTTCCAACAGCGGCGCGTAGGGAGCACCTTTATGCAGTTCTTCGCTGACCACCTTGACTACAAAGCGGCGGCCCGGAGAAGTCGGCTTGCACTTTACAATCGCCATTATTCCTTACTCCCTTCCTTACTCTGCGCCCAGGAAGTCAATGTCCTGGCCTTCCTCTAGGGAAACGTAGGCCTTCTTCCAGTCAGCGCGCTTACCCGCAACGCGACCGAAGAATTTGGACTTGCCTTTCATGTTGGCGGTACGAACAGCTTTAACCTTCACTTCAAAAAGGGCTTCAACGGCCTTTTTGATTTCCAGCTTGTTCGCATCTTTAGCCACTTTAAACACGAAGGTGCCGTTCTGATCAGCAAGAATGGTTGCCTTCTCAGAGACGTGCGCAGCACGCAGCACTTTCAAAATACGTTCCTGGTTCATGCCAGTGCCTCCTCAAGCTTCTTCAGAGCCGGCACAGTAACGAGCACCTTCTCGAAAGCAATCAGGCTCACCGGATCCACGCCGTCAGCGTCACGAACGTCGACCTTGGGCAGGTTGCGCGAACCCAGATACAGGTTCTCGTCAACACTGTCGGTCACGATCAGGACGTTAGCCAGATCCAGCTCTTTCAGCTTGGCTGCAACAGCCTTGGTCTTGGGCTCGCCCACGGTGAATTCATCCACCACAACCAGGCGATCCTGACGAACCAGCTCAGACATGATGCACTGGAGCGCACCACGGTACATTTTACGGTTCACTTTCTGAGAGTGATCACGGTTTACCGCAGCAAATGTCTTGCCGCCGCCACGCCAGATCGGGCTACGGATCGTACCAGCACGGGCACGACCGGTGCCTTTTTGACGCCACGGCTTACGGCCACCACCACTCACATCAGAGCGGTTTTTCTGTGCCTTGGTACCTTGACGGGCACCAGCCAGAAACGCAGTCACAACCTGATGAACCAGAGGCTCGTTAAAGTCCTTGCCGAAGGCGACTTCGGAAACGGTAACGGTACCTCCAGAGGCAGTATTGAGATTCATCCTCTATTCCTCTTTCAGGCCTTCGCCTTCACTGCCAGACGCACGATCACATCACCACCGGTAGCACCGGGGACCGCACCTTTAACCAGCAACAGATTCTTTTCAGCATCTACGCGAACCACTTCCAGATTCTGGACAGTGACGCGCTCAGCACCCATATGGCCAGCCATCTTCTTGCCTTTGAATACGCGGCCCGGAGTCTGGTTCTGACCAATGGAACCCGGAGCACGATGAGACAAGGAGTTACCGTGGGTCATATCCTGGGTGCTGAAGTTCCAACGCTTCACGCCACCAGCAAAACCCTTACCTTTGGAAGTGCCGGTCACATCAATCATCTGACCCGCTTCAAATCCTTCGACGGTCACTTCAGAACCCGGCTGCAGCTCACCTGCCTCAGCACGGAATTCCCAAACACCACGGCCCGCTTCTACACCAGCTTTTGCGAAATGACCGGCTTGCGCCTTGGTCACGCGGCTGGCACGGCGCTCACCGACCGTTACTTGCACGGCCTGGTAGCCATCTGATTCTTCGGCCTTGAGCTGGGAGACCCGATTCGGGGTCACTTCGATGACAGTCACGGGAACACTGATACCTTCCTCAGTGAAGACCCGAGTCATCCCACATTTCCGACCGATCACACCAATCGCCATTGTTTACCTCTTCACAACCTGTCGCGGTAATACCCGCCCGTTGTTAACCCAGGCTGATCTGCACATCCACACCAGCAGCCAGATCCAGCTTCATCAGCGCATCCACGGTTTTATCCGTAGGCTCAACGATGTCCACCAGCCGCTTGTGGGTGCGGATCTCATACTGATCTCGCGCGTCTTTATTTACGTGCGGAGAGATCAGCACTGTAAAGCGTTCTTTACGCGTCGGCAGCGGGATAGGACCCGTCACTTGCGCGCCTGTCCGTTTAGCCGTATCCACGATCTCTTGGGCGGACTGATCAATCAGACGATGATCAAAGGCCTTGAGCCGGATGCGGATTCTTTGGTTAGCCATAGCTAACAAACTCCAGACTGTTTCGAACCATATTTATATGGCAAAAAGCCCACTTACCTGATCGCCAATGGATAGGTGAGTGGTGTCAAAACAAGCCCGGGAACAATGCCCCGGTTGGTACTGCTCGAAAGCAGGGCGCAGATAGTAGCCATTCCCCCCCGGTATTGCAAGGACCTTTTGGCCCTAATCCGGGAAATCCGGCAAAAAAGTGAAAATAAAGTGCTTTCGCTCTTCAGACCCACCTTCTACCCGCCCCCGACACTGCGAGAGCACGCCGGCGCACGCCCCAAGGCCTGACACCAGCATCAAAAAGGGGGCCGCCAGCGACCCCCTTTTCACACCCAGTAAGGATTACTCGGTGATTTTGGCTACCACACCGGCGCCAACGGTACGACCACCTTCGCGGATAGCGAAGCGCAGGCCGTCTTCCATGGCGATCGGCGCGATCAGCTCAACGTCCATCTGCACGTTGTCGCCCGGCATAACCATCTCGGTACCTTCCGGCAGGGTACATGCACCCGTTACGTCGGTGGTACGGAAGTAGAACTGCGGACGGTAGCCGTTGAAGAACGGGGTGTGACGACCACCTTCGTCCTTGCTCAGCACGTACACCTCAGCAATGAACTTGGTGTGCGGCTTGATGGAGCCCGGCTTGGCCAGTACCTGGCCACGCTCAACCTCATCACGCTTGGTACCACGCAGCAGAACACCAACGTTCTCGCCTGCACGACCTTCGTCCAGCAGCTTGCGGAACATTTCCACACCGGTACAGGTGGTCTTGGTGGTGTCGTGGATACCCACGATCTCGATTTCCTCGCCCACCTTGATGATGCCACGCTCTACACGGCCGGTTACTACAGTACCGCGACCAGAGATGGAGAATACGTCTTCGATCGGCATCAGGAACGGCTGATCAACGGCACGCTCCGGCTCCGGGATGTACTCGTCCAGGCACTCAACCAGCTTCTGTACGGCAGGCATGCCGATGTCGCTGGTGTCACCTTCCAGTGCTTTCAGGGCAGAACCCTTGATGATCGGAGTATCGTCACCCGGGAAGTCATAGTCGTTCAGCAGTTCGCGAACTTCCATTTCTACCAGCTCAAGCAGCTCTTCATCGTCAACCATGTCCGCTTTGTTCAGGAACACAACGATGTAGGGAACGCCTACCTGACGGGACAGCAGGATGTGCTCGCGGGTCTGCGGCATCGGGCCGTCAGCAGCGGAACATACCAGGATCGCACCGTCCATCTGCGCCGCACCGGTGATCATGTTCTTCACATAATCAGCGTGACCGGGGCAGTCTACGTGGGCGTAGTGACGAGTCGGGGAATCGTATTCCACGTGAGAGGTTGCAATGGTGATACCACGCTCACGCTCTTCCGGGGCATTATCAATACCGTCGAAAGCGATGGCGCTACCGCCCCAAACTTCTGCACACACGCGGGTCAGCGCGGCGGTCAGAGTGGTTTTACCATGGTCAACGTGACCGATGGTGCCTACGTTTACGTGCGGTTTATTACGTTCAAACTTTTCCTTTGCCACGGCTCTATACCCTTAACAAATTAACCGTAAATTTAAGATTTTTTGCCGCTGATCACTTCATCAGCGATGTTCTTCGGTGCTTCAGCGTACTTCAGGAACTCCATGGAGTAACTGGCACGACCCTGAGACATGGAACGCAGGTCGGTAGCGTAGCCGAACATTTCAGACAACGGCACCTCGGCACGAATAATCTTGCCGGCCATGGTGTCTTCCATGCCCTGAACGATACCACGACGACGGTTAAGGTCGCCCATTACGTCACCCATGTAATCTTCCGGGGTTACCGCTTCTACCTTCATGATAGGCTCAAGCAGTACCGCACCGGCTTCCTTCGCTGCGTTCTTCACAGCCAGGGCACCCGCCATACGGAAAGCGTTTTCGTTGGAATCCACCTCATGGTAGGAACCATCGTACAGAACCGCTTTCACACCCAGGATCGGATAACCGGCCAGAACACCGGACTGCAGCTGCTCATCGATACCCTTCTGCACTGCACCGAAGTATTCCTTCGGAACCGTACCACCGTGAATCTGCTCCTCAAACTGGAACTCTTCATCACGATCGATGGGCTCGAACTTCACCTTAACGTGACCATACTGACCACGACCACCGGACTGCTTGACGAACTTGCCTTCCACGTCAGCCGGACGGGTAAAGGTTTCACGGTAGGCCACCTGAGGCGCACCGATGTTGGCTTCAACCTTGAATTCGCGCTTCATACGATCCACGAGAATATCCAGGTGCAGCTCACCCATACCAGAGATGATGGTCTGGCCGGTTTCTTCGTCGGTCTTAACCCGGAAAGAAGGATCTTCCTGCGCCAGACGCCCCAGAGCCAGACCCATTTTTTCCTGGTCGGCCTTGGACTTCGGCTCTACCGCTACGGAAATTACCGGATCCGGGAATTCCATACGCTCGAGAACGATGATGTTGTTCAGGTCGCACAGGGTGTCACCGGTGGTGATATCCTTCAGACCCACACAGGCAGCGATGTCGCCAGCCAATACTTCCTTGATCTCTTCACGGCTATTCGCGTGCATCTGCAGCAGACGACCCACACGCTCTTTCTTCTGGCGCACGGAGTTCATCACGCTGTCACCGGAGTTCAGCACACCGGAGTAAACACGGATGAAGGTCAGGGAGCCCACAAACGGGTCCGTGGCAATCTTGAACGCCAGCGCGGAGAACGGGGCCTTGTCAGAAGACTCGCGGGACTCAACCGTCTCGCCATCTTCCAGTACACCCTGAATCGCTTTTACTTCATCAGGTGCCGGCAGGAATTCGATAACCGCATCCAGCAGCGCCTGAACGCCCTTGTTCTTGAACGCAGAGCCACACAGGCCCAGAACGATCTCATTGGCCAGAACCTGCTGACGCAGACCCGCCTTGATTTCGTCGTTATTGAGCTCGCCGCTTTCCAGGTACTTTTCCATCAGCTCTTCAGAGCCTTCGGCCGCAGATTCCATCATCTGCTCACGAAGCTCGTCACAACGGGCCTGGATGTTTTCCGGGATGTCGCGCTCTTCATAGGTCATGCCCATGTCGTCTTCGTTCCAGAAGATCGCTTTCATCCGGATCAGGTCGACAACACCTTTGAACTCGTCTTCCGCACCAATGTTGTACTGAATCGGCACAACCTTGGCACCCAGACGATTACGGATCTGGTCACAAACACGGTCGAAATCGGCACCGGCGCGGTCCATCTTGTTGACGAACACGATACGCGGCACTTCGTATTTGTTGGCCTGACGCCATACGGTTTCAGACTGGGGCTCAACACCGGAGGAACCACAGAACACAACAACCGCACCATCCAGTACACGCAGGGAACGCTCTACCTCAATGGTAAAGTCAACGTGCCCGGGAGTATCAATGATGTTGATACGGTGCTGGTCATACTGCTGGTCCATACCCTGCCAGAAGGTAGTGGTGGCAGCAGAGGTAATGGTAATACCACGCTCCTGCTCCTGCTCCATCCAGTCCATGGTGGCAGCGCCGTCATGCACCTCACCAATCTTGTGAGACACACCGGTGTAGAAAAGAATACGTTCGGTAGTGGTAGTTTTACCCGCATCTACGTGTGCGCAGATACCGATATTACGATAGCGATTGAGAGGAGTCTTACGTGCCACGCGGCTAACCTCGATTCACTGGTTCAAATATAGAAACCGGCCTGAAGTTAGGCCGGCTTCACTCGATTGCCTTCTGCTATTAGAAGCGGAAGTGAGAGAAGGCCTTGTTGGCCTCGGCCATGCGATGCACGTCTTCACGCTTCTTCATCGCTGCGCCTTTGCCTTCGGCGGCATCCATCACTTCGCCGGCCAGACGAGCAGGCATGCTCTTCTCGCCACGCTTACGGGCAGCATCTACCAACCAGCGCATTGCCAGGGCGGTACGACGGCTGGGACGAACCTCAACAGGAACCTGGTAAGTGGCACCACCGACACGGCGGCTCTTTACCTCGACGGCGGGACGAATATTGTCCAGCGCCTTCTCGAACATCTCCAGGGAATCAGCCCCTTTGCGTTCGCTGATGATATCCAGGGCACCGTACACGATGCGCTCGGAAACAGATTTCTTACCACTGACCATGACATGGTTCATGAACTTGGCCAGCAACTGGCTTCCAAACTTAGGATCCGGAAGGATCTCACGTTTGGCGACAACGCGACGTCTTGGCATCGGATGTGTTCCTCTAACATTCCCGCGGTGGGCGGGGAAATCTTCAGGTAATTCCGGAACGGCATGCCGTCCGGACCTTACTCATCCCTCCGCAGCCTTGAGGGCTACGGCATTCAGAAAAGGTGCTCGGTTACTTCAATTACTTCTTGGGACGCTTGGCGCCATACTTGGAGCGACGCTGTTTGCGATCCTGCACACCTGCCGTATCCAGGGTTCCACGCACAGTGTGGTAGCGCACACCGGGAAGGTCTTTTACACGACCGCCACGGATCAGGACTACGGAGTGCTCCTGCAGGTTATGACCTTCACCACCGATGTAGGAAGAGACTTCATAACCATTAGTCAGACGCACACGACACACTTTACGCAGTGCGGAGTTCGGCTTCTTCGGGGTAGTGGTGTACACCCGAGTGCAAACGCCGCGACGCTGGGGGCAGCCCTGCAGGGCTACGGAGTCGCTCTTTTCTACCTTGCTTTTGCGCGGCTTGCGCACCAGCTGGTTTACAGTTGCCATGAAACTACTGCCTCACGCTTACAGTTCTGTGACAGAAACCGTCACTTGACGGTTCTGGCACCCATTTACTGCCCATAGAACAGGGGGGCAGCGATTGTAGGGAGCCCCCGGCACCACGTCAAGATGCCAGGAACTCCGTCACTCGCCAGCAATCACTCGTCAGAGGAGCTGAGAGCCTCGGACAAGGCGGCTTCCACCTCATCCATGGTGGGCGCTTCCGGTCCGCGTGCCTCGACACGCTGACGGCGGCGCTCCAGGTGGTGAGCATAGCCGGTACCCGCTGGCACCAGACGCCCTACTACCACGTTTTCCTTCAGACCGCGCAGGTCGTCTTCCTTGCCGGTGACCGCCGCTTCGGTCAGAACCCGGGTAGTCTCCTGGAAGGACGCGGCGGAGATGAACGACTCGGTGGCCAGTGATGCCTTGGTAATACCCAGCAGCTGACGCTCGTACTGGGGCAGCATTTTGTCCTCAGCCTTGAGACGCTCGATCTCTTCCATCACGCGGGCGTATTCCGCCTGCTCGCCCTTGATGAAGCGGGACTCGCCCACTTCCAGGATTTCCACTTTACGCAGCATCTGACGGATGATCGTTTCAATGTGCTTGTCATTGATCTTCACACCCTGCAGGCGGTAAACCTCCTGCACCTCGTTAACGATATAACGAGCCAGCTCGGATTCACCCATCAGGCGCAGGATATCGTGGGGGTTGAGCGGACCGTCAGAGACCACTTCACCCTTTTCCACTTTCTCACCTTCGAACACGTTGAGCTGGCGCCACTTGGGAATCAGCTCTTCGTAGGTGTCACCACCGTCATCCGGGGTAATCACCAGGCGAACCTTGCCTTTGGTTTCCTTGCCGAAGGACACGGTACCGGTCTTCTCGGCCAGGATGGCAGCCTCTTTCGGGTTCCGTGCCTCGAACAGGTCGGCAACCCGGGGCAGACCACCGGTGATGTCACGGGTCTTGGAGGATTCCTGCGGAATCCGCGCAATCACGTCACCCACGGAGATGCTGGCACCATCCTTGAGACCACACAGCGCACCACCCGGCAGCAGGTACTGGGCCGGCATGTCAGTGTTGGGCATCAATACCGCCTTGCCCTTGCCATCAACCACACGCACTACGGGGCGCATGTCCTTGCCGGCGGCGGGACGGTTCTGGGTACCCAGCACTTCGATGTTGGTCAGACCGGTCAGTTCGTCGGTCTGGTGGTTTACGGTGATACCTTCTTCCATATCACCGAACTGCACCTTGCCTTCCACTTCCGCGATGATCGGGTGGGTATGGGGATCCCAGGTGGCAACCACCTGACCGCCATCAACCTGATCACCTTCGCCCACGGTCACAGTCGCACCATAGGGCAGCTTGTAACGCTCACGCTCACGGCCCAGCTCATCCGCTACCGCCAGGTCGGCGGAACGGGAAACGATCACCAGACCGTCCTTGTGCTGTACGTGCTTGGCGTTATGGAAACGCACCTTGCCGCCGTGCTTGATCTGGATGCTGGACACCGCAGACGCCCGGCTGGCCGCACCACCGATGTGGAAGGTACGCATGGTCAGCTGGGTACCCGGCTCACCGATGGACTGGGCGGCAATAACGCCCACCGCTTCACCCACATTGACCTGATGGCCACGGGCCAGGTCACGGCCGTAACAGGTGGAACACACACCCCAGCGGGTGGCACAGGTGATCGGCGAGCGCACCAGCACCTCATCCACACCCATGGATTCGAGCTTGTTGACCCATACTTCATCCAGCAGGGTGCCGGCTTCCGCCAGGACTTCGTCCTGCTGCAGCGGGTTCATCACATCCCGGGCCACCACACGACCCAGAACACGCTCACCCAGACCTTCCACCACGTCACCGCCTTCAATCAGCGGCGCCATCAGCAGGCCTTCCTCGGTACCACAGTCATCCTCGGTGACGACCAGATCCTGAGCCACGTCCACCAGACGGCGGGTCAGGTAACCGGAGTTCGCCGTCTTCAAGGCGGTATCGGCCAGACCTTTACGGGCACCGTGAGTGGAGATGAAGTACTGGAGTACGTTCAGACCTTCACGGAAGTTACTGGTGATCGGCGTTTCGATGATGGAACCATCCGGCTTCGCCATCAGACCACGCATACCGGCCAGCTGACGAATCTGTGCCGGGGAGCCCCGCGCACCGGAATCGGCCATCATAAAGATAGAGTTGAAGGAGCCCTGCTCTTCGTCCTCGCCGTCGCGGTTTTTCACCACTTCGACGCGCAGGTTTTCCATCATTGCCTTGGCGATCTGGTCGTTGGTACGGGCCCAGATATCCACCACCTTGTTATAACGCTCACCACGGGTTACCAGACCGGAAGCGAATTGCTCCTCGATCTCGCGAACCTCGTCTTCGGCCGCGTCAATCATGGTGTACTTGGCATCCGGGATCACCATGTCTTCCACACCAATGGAGGAACCGGACAGGGTGGCTTCGCGGAAGCCCAGGTACATCAGCTGGTCGGCAAAGATACAGGTTTCTTTGGTACCCAGAATCCGGTAGCAGGTGTTCAAAAGCTTGGAAATCGCCTTCTTGGTCATGTTCTGGTTGACCATGGCGAAGCCCAGACCGGTGGGCACGATATCCCACAGCTTACAGCGACCCGGAGTGGTATCAGCGATAAAGGTGCGCTCTTCAACGCCACCTTCCAGATCACGCACCACTTCATGAACACGCACTTTCACCCGGGCATGCAGATCAACCTGCTTGTTGGCCAGGGCACGCATCACTTCCTTGGTGTCGGCAAAAATCTGGCCTTCACCCTTGGCGTTCACCTTTTCGCGGCTGATGTAGTACAGACCCAGTACCACGTCCTGAGTCGGGCCGATGATGGGCTCACCATTGGCCGGCGACAGGATGTTGTTGGTGGACATCATCAGCGCGCGAGCTTCCAGCTGGGCTTCCAGGGTCAGCGGCAAATGCACCGCCATCTGGTCACCATCGAAGTCCGCGTTGAAGGCCGCACACACCAGCGGATGCAGCTGGATCGCCTTACCTTCAATCAGTACCGGCTCGAACGCCTGGATACCCAGACGGTGAAGGGTCGGCGCCCGGTTCAACATGACCGGGTGCTCGCGAATCACTTCCGCCAGGATATCCCAGACCTCGGCAGTTTCGCGCTCGACCATTTTCTTGGCCGCCTTGATGGTGGTCGCCAGACCACGGGCTTCCAGCTTGGCAAAGATGAACGGCTTGAACAGTTCCAGCGCCATCTTCTTGGGCAGGCCGGTCTCGTGCAGCTTGAGAGACGGCCCCACCACGATCACGGAACGACCGGAGTAGTCTACCCGCTTACCCAGCAGGTTTTGACGGAAACGACCCTGCTTACCCTTGATCATGTCAGCCAGGGATTTCAGCGGGCGCTTGTTGGAACCGGTGATGGCACGGCCACGACGGCCGTTATCCAGCAGCGCATCCACGGATTCCTGCAGCATGCGCTTTTCGTTGCGCACGATGATGTCCGGGGCGCTCAGGTCCAGTAGACGCTTGAGACGGTTGTTCCGGTTGATCACCCGACGGTACAGATCGTTCAGGTCGGAGGTGGCAAAACGGCCACCGTCCAGCGGTACCAGCGGACGCAGATCCGGCGGCAGCACCGGCAGCACGGTGAGAATCATCCACTCCGGCTTGTTACCGGAATCCTTGAAGGCTTCCATCAGCTTCAGACGCTTGGACAGCTTCTTCAGCTTGGTGTCGGAGTTGGTGGATTCCACTTCTTCGCGCAGGATCTTGATCTCTTCGACCAGGTCCAGCTCCATGAGCAACTGCTGTACGGCCTCGGCACCCATCTTGGCTTCGAATTCGTCACCGAACTCTTCCAGGGCATCGAAGTACTCTTCGTCAGTCAGCAGCTGACCACGCTCAAGGGTGGTCATGCCCGGCTCAGTCACCACAAAGGACTCGAAGTACAGAACCCGCTCGATATCACGCAGGGTCATGTCCAGCATCAGACCGATACGGGACGGCAGCGACTTCAGGAACCAGATGTGCGCGGTAGGGCTGGCCAGTTCGATATGGCCCATGCGCTCACGGCGAACCTTGGAAAGGGTGACTTCGACGCCACACTTCTCACAGATCACACCACGGTGCTTGAGACGCTTGTACTTGCCGCACAGACACTCATAGTCCTTGATCGGACCAAAGATACGCGCACAGAACAGGCCATCCCGTTCCGGCTTGAAGGTACGATAGTTAATGGTTTCCGGCTTTTTCACTTCGCCGAAAGACCAGGAGCGGATCAGATCCGGCGGTGCCAGAGAGATCTTGAGTTTATCAAACTCCGTGACTTGTCCCTGACTTTTAAGCAGATTCAGCAGGTCTTTCAAGGCCAGTCCTCCGTAGCGAGCTTTACGCTCTCAATTCTTTCCTAAACCCGGGTAACAACGCGAGCCGCTCCCCCACAGGGAAGCGGCACACATCGCTTCAGTCGTTTTCCAACTCGATATTGATACCGAGAGAGCGGATTTCCTTCAGCAATACGTTGAAGGATTCCGGCATACCCGGGTCCATACGGTGATCACCATCCACGATGTTCTTGTACATACGAGTACGGCCATTCACATCATCGGACTTCACGGTAAGCATTTCCTGCAAGGTGTAGGCGGCACCATAGGCTTCCAGCGCCCACACTTCCATCTCACCGAAACGCTGACCACCAAACTGCGCCTTACCACCCAGCGGCTGCTGGGTTACCAGGCTGTAGGAGCCGGTGGAACGGGCATGCATCTTGTCGTCCACCAGGTGGTTCAACTTCAGCATGTACATGTAGCCAACGGTGACCTTGCGATCAAACTTCTCACCGGTACGGCCATCCCAGAGTTGCATCTGACCGGAACGATCGTAACCGGCAAGCTCCAGCAGTTCCTTGATCTCGAATTCCTTGGCGCCGTCAAATACAGCGGTTGCCATGGGAACACCACCAACCAGGTTCTGGGCCAGCTCAATGATTTCGTCATCGCTGAAGCTGTCCAGATCTTCCGGTGAACCACCGGCACCTGCCTTGTTGTAGATCTTGTCCAGGAAGCCGCGAATTTCCGCCACTTTCTTCTGCTCGGCCAGCATCTCGCCGATACGCTCACCAAGACCCTTGGCAGCCCAGCCCAGGTGGGTTTCCAGAATCTGACCCACGTTCATACGGGACGGTACACCCAGCGGGTTCAACACCACATCCACCGGCACACCGTGCTCGTCGTACGGCATATCTTCTTCCGGCATGATCACGGAGATCACACCCTTGTTACCGTGACGGCCCGCCATCTTGTCACCGGGCTGGATACGACGCTTGATAGCCAGGTAAACCTTGACCACTTTCAGCACGCCATGAGCCAGGTCATCACCGCCAGAGATCTTGGCCTGCTTGTCCCGGTAGCGCTCGTCCTGCTCTTTCTTGTGCAGTTCCAGATACTGCTGGGCACGCTCAAGCTGCTCGGCCACATCGTCGTCGGCCGGGCGCAGCTCGAACCACTTGTCCGCATCCAGATTGTCCAGCGCATCGGCAGTCAGCTCGGTGCCACGCTTGAAGCCGGCACCACCGTTAACCTTTTTGCCCACCAGCACGGTGCGCAGACGCTCCAGGATATCCTGCTGAACGATACGGAACTCGTCTTTCAAGTCCTTGCGGAACTGGTCCAGGGAGTCCTGCTCGATCTGCTTGGCTCGCTCATCTTTCTCCACGCCATCGCGGGTAAAGACCTGCACGTCGATGACGGTACCCTTGACGCCGGATGACACTCGCAGGGAGGTATCTTTCACGTCAGAGGCTTTCTCACCGAAGATGGCACGCAACAGCTTCTCTTCCGGGGTCAGCTGGGTCTCACCTTTCGGTGTCACCTTGCCAACCAGGATGTCGCCAGCGCCCACTTCCGCACCGATGTAAACAATGCCGGACTCGTCCAGTTTGGACAGTGCCGCCTCGCCCACATTGGGAATATCGGCAGTGATTTCTTCCGGACCCAGCTTGGTGTCACGGGCGATCGCGGTCAGCTCCTGAATATGAATGGAGGTGAAACGATCTTCCTTGACCACCCGCTCGGAGATCAGGATGGAATCCTCGAAGTTGTAGCCGTTCCAGGGCATGAACGCCACGCGCATGTTCTGACCCAGGGCCAGCTCGCCCATGTCCACGGACGGGCCATCAGCCATGATATCGCGGGCAGCAACCCGGTCACCCACTTTCACCAGCGGACGCTGGTTGATGCAGGTGTTCTGGTTGGAACGGGTGTATTTGGTCAGGTTGTAGATATCTACACCCGCTTCCCCTTCGTTCACTTCGTCATCGTTCACTTTCACGATGATCCGTGATGCATCCACCTTGTCGACGATACCGCCACGGGTTGCCACCACACACACGCCGGAGTCACGGGCCACGTGACGCTCGAAACCGGTACCTACCAGCGGCTTGTCGGCACGCAGGGTGGGCACAGCCTGACGCTGCATGTTGGAGCCCATCAATGCGCGGTTCGCATCATCGTGCTCAAGGAACGGAATCAGTGACGCCGCCACAGACACGACCTGGCGAGGAGACACATCCATATGGGTAATGGTGTCACGCTCCATCACGGTAAATTCGTAGCGGTGACGAACCGTCACGAAGTCTTCCGCGAAACCGCCCTCGTCGGTCATCTTCGCGTCTACCTGTGCGATCACGCACTCGGCTTCCTCGATGGCTGACAGATATTCGATTTCTTCGCTGACCTTGCCGTCAATGACCTTCAGATACGGCGACTCCAGGAAGCCGTACTCGTTGGCGCGGGCATAGGTGGCCAGGGAGTTGATCAGACCGATGTTCGGACCTTCAGGGGTCTCGATCGGACACACACGACCGTAGTGGGTCGGGTGAACGTCACGAACCTCAAAGCCGGCACGCTCACGGGTCAGACCACCGGGGCCCAACGCGGACACACGACGCTTGTGCGTGATCTCGGACAGCGGGTTGTTCTGATCCATAAACTGGGACAGCTGGGAAGAGCCAAAGAACTCTTTCACGGCAGCCGCCACCGGCTTGGAGTTGATCAGGTCCTGGGGCATCAGGCCTTCGGATTCTGCCAGGCTCAGACGCTCCTTGACCGCACGCTCCACACGCACCAGACCCACACGGAACTGGTTTTCGGCCATTTCACCCACGGAACGCACACGACGGTTGCCCAGGTGATCGATATCATCCACCACACCGTTACCGTTGCGGATGTCGACCAGGGTGCGCAGCACCTCGATGATGTCGGAGGTTTCTTCACCCATCTGGGCAAAGTACTGCTTGCCTTCCTCATCGGTACGGGAGCTGAAGTAGCGACCGTCATAGAGGATACCGGGACCGGTTTCGTCTTCGCGACCGAGACGACGGTTGAACTTCATGCGCCCCACACCGGACAGGTCGTAACGCTCGTCGGTGAAGAACAGGTTCTTGAACAGGTTTTCCGCCGCTTCCTTGGTGGGCGGCTCGCCCGGACGCATCATGCGGTAGATCTCGACCAGTGCCTCCAGGGGAGTCCGGGTCGGGTCAGCACGCAGGGTGTCGGCCATGAACGGGCCGTTGTCCAGGTCGTTGGTGTACAGGGTTTCGAAATCGGTAATTCCGCCCTGCTCCAGCTTCTCCAGCGTTTCCGCTGTCAGCTCGGTGTTACACTCCACCAGGATCTCGCCGGTGTCCTGATCGATGATGGATTTGGCCAGGTACTTGCCCTGCAGGTATTCGGCAGGAATTTCCAGGTACTCGATATTGGCCTTTTCCAGCTGGCGAATGTGGCGCGCAGTAATACGACGGCCACGCTCCACCACGACTTCACCGTCCGCCAGGATATCGAAGGTCGCGGTTTCACCACGCAGACGCTCCGGCACCAGCTTCATGCGGTAAATGCCGTCTTCCACTGCAATCTCGTTGGTCTCGAAGAACATCTCCAACACTTCGTCGGAGGTATAGCCCAACGCACGCAGCAGGATCGTCGCCGGCAACTTGCGGCGACGGTCGATCCGGACGAACACCTGGTCCTTGGGATCGAATTCGAAGTCCAGCCAGGACCCACGGTAAGGAATCACCCGGGCGGAATAGAGCAGCTTGCCGGAGGAGTGAGTCTTGCCTTTATCGTGGTCGAAAAACACACCGGGGGAACGGTGCAGCTGGGACACAATGACACGCTCGGTACCGTTGATCACAAAGGTACCGTTTTCGGTCATCAGGGGCATTTCGCCCATGTAGACCTGCTGTTCACGGATATCCTTGATAGCCCCACTGGATTCCTTGTCATAGATGACCAGACGAATCCGTACGCGCAGCGGTGCGGCGTAAGTGGTACCACGAACAGTACATTCTTTTACATCAAAAACAGGCTTGCCGAACTCATAGCCGGCATACTCCAGCGCGGCATTCCCGGAATAACTTGAAATCGGAAATACTGACCGGAAAGCGGCTTCCAGACCCTGGTCCAGACGCTCTTCTGCACTTTTATCCTGCTGCAGAAATTTACGGTAAGAATCGAGCTGTATGGCCAGAAGGTACGGGACCTCCATAACCTTCGGAAGCTTGCCGAAATCTTTGCGGATCCGCTTTTTCTCAGTGAATGAGTATGCCATCTGCGTTCCTCAGCTGTTGATCTATCACCCTTGGGTGATATTTCTGCATGAAACCTCTCATACAGAAACGACAAAAGGCTGGCAGCCCTCAAGCTGCCAGCCGGTGCCTTTCCGCATTATTGTGGAAAGGCATTGCGCAAATGCGCTTACTTGAGCTCGGCAGTACCGCCAGCCTCTTCGATCTTTTTCTTGATCTCTTCGGCTTCGTCCTTGGAGGCGCCTTCTTTAACAGAAGCAGGTGCACCTTCAACGAGCTCTTTGGCTTCTTTCAGACCCAGGCCGGTTACTTCACGGACAGCCTTGATCACGCCAACTTTCTTGTCACCGAAACCGGTCAGAACAACGTCAAACTCGGTCTTTTCTTCGGCAGCAGCTTCACCACCAGCGGCAGCTGCAGGAGCAGCGGCAACAGCGGCAGCGGCGGTTACGCCGAATTTCTCTTCCATGGCCTCGATCAGTTCAACGAGGTCCATAACGCTCATATCGGCGATAGCGCCGAGGATATCTTCTTTGGAAACGGCCATTTTCAATCTCCTAAATCACCACACGGGCGATCCGATTGGATCGGGTAGTTACGCAGCCTGACAAATCAGGCGGCACTCTGTTTCTGGTCCTTGACTGCAGCAACCGTGCGAACAAATTTGCCGGGCACCTCGTTGAGGGTACGAACAAACTTGGCCACCGGGGCCTGCATAACGGACATGAGCTGAGAAAGTGCTTCGTCGCGAGTCGGCAGCTTGGCCAGGACATCAATGTCCTGAGGACCATACGCTATACCACCCACAGCCAGAGCCTTAACTTCCAGCGCGTCATTGTCTTTAGCAAAATCCTTGATGAGGCGGGCAGCTGCACCCGGATCATCCTGGGAAAAAGCCAAAACAGTGGGGCCAACCAGAACGTCGCTCAGACACTCATAATCAGTGTCTTTCACGGCGAACTTCGCCAGCGTATTACGTACCACTTTCAGGTACACGCCGGTTTCACGGGCCTTACTACGCAACTCAGTCATCTGAGAAACAGTGAGACCACGATAGTCAGCAACCACAGCAGACAGCGCTTCAGTAGCTACAGCATTGACCGAAGCAACAATCGCCCGTTTGTCCTCCAGATTCAAAGGCATGTTTACCTCCTGGATTCACAAACATTAACCGTCAAAATCGACTGCAATCTGATTTCGAGGCGGTCGCCAGGGCCGGTTTCCCGGCCATTATCGCGGAGCCACAACCTGAACAAGTCAGGAAACAACTACCGCGCCTGCGCAGGCGGTTACCCCTTAATCCCGGTTTGTTACTTGCCTCATAAAGGCAGACTCCAAACAGAACCGGAAACCTGCGGTCTTTGACGCCCCGACGAGACCCTCATTGAAGAGTGAGTCATCGGGATCAAAGCCCTTGCGAACCTGGCCAGCAAGCACCAGGCTCAAATTCAGTTACATCGCCAGTGACGCCGGATCGATATTCAGACCAGGGCCCATGGTGGTGGACAGGGTCACCTTCTTGAAATAGGTACCCTTGGCAGATGACGGCTTGGCTTTCTTCAGGTCAGCCAGCAGCGATTCCACGTTTTCCTTGATCGCATTGGCGTCAAAACCCACCTGGCCCACGGTGCAGTGCACGATGCCGCCTTTGTCGGTGCGGTAACGAACCTGACCACCCTTGGCGTTTTTCACGGCCTGGGCAACATCAGGAGTTACAGTACCCACCTTCGGGTTAGGCATGAGACCACGGGGACCCAGGATGGTGCCCAGCTTGCCGACAACGCGCATGGCGTCCGGGGAAGCGATGACCACATCAAAGTTGATTTCACCGCCCTGAACCTGCTCGGCCAGGTCGTCGAAACCTACCACGTCTGCACCGGCTTCTTTCGCTTCTTCAGCCTTGGCGCCCTGAGCAAATACCGCCACGCGAACGGTTTTACCCGTACCGTGGGGCAGCACGGAAGCACCACGAACGTTTTGATCAGATTTACGCGGGTCAACACCCAGGTTCACCGCCACGTCCAGGGATTCCTTGAACTTAACGGTGGACAGCTCGGCCAGCAGGGCCACAGCTTCTTCTACCTGGTACAGTTTGCCAGCTTCCACTTTTTCCCGGATGGCGCGGGTACGCTTGGACAACTTAGCCATTGGTTAACCCTCCACATCCAGGCCCATGGAACGGGCAGAGCCCGCGATAGTGCGCACAGCGGCTTCCAGATCAGCAGCAGTCAGATCCGGCTCTTTGGCCTTGGCGATCTCTTCCAGCTGCTCACGGGTTACCTTGCCCACTTTCTTGGTGTTCGGCTCACCAGAACCGCTCTTGATACCGGCCGCTTTCTTCAGCAGGTAAGAGGCCGGCGGCGTCTTCATGGTGAAGGTAAAGGAACGGTCGCTATAAACGGTGATAACAACAGGAACCGGCGCACCGGCATCCAGCTGCTGGGTCTGGGCGTTGAACGCCTTACAGAACTCCATGATGTTCACACCGTGCTGACCCAGAGCGGGACCAACCGGCGGGGACGGGTTAGCCTGACCCGCTGCTACCTGCAGCTTGATGTAGGCTTGGACTTTCTTCGCCATTGCAAGACTCCTTGGGTGCAAACGCCACGCTGACAGCGGGCTCCCCTCAGGTTGTCAAAACACCCCGGCCGCTTTTCAGCGACCAGGGCACCATAAATCCGTTGCCGGGCAGTATCAGGTCTTTTCGACCTGACCAAACTCCAGCTCTACCGGTGTTGAACGACCGAAGATCATTACTGCCACCTGCAAGCGGCTCTTTTCGTAATTCACTTCTTCGATCACACCATTGAAGTCGGCAAAGGGGCCATCGTTAACACGCACCACTTCACCCGCTTCAAACAATGTCTTCGGCTTCGGCTTCTCCACCGCATCATCCATGCGACGAAGAATGGCATCTGCCTCTTTCTGGGTAATCGGCGAGACACGACCCGGATTCTTCGGATCTTCGCCAATAAAGCCCATTACCTTCGGGGTTTCTTTAACCAGGTGCCAGGAGTCATCACACATCTCCATTTGCACCAGCACATAACCCGGGAAGAACTTGCGTTCGGACTTGCGCTTTTGGCCACCCTTGATCTCTACCACTTCTTCGGTAGGAACCAGGATTTCACCAAAAAGCTCTTCCATAGAACGCAATTTAACGCGCTCTTCCAGGGCGCGTTTTACGTGCTTCTCGAAACCCGAATAGGCATGTACCACATACCAGCGCTTTGCCATGTTTACCCCTTAGCCAATAACCCAGGACATGAGCCCACCGAGAATCCAGTCGAGCACAAACAGCAACAGGGCCACAATCACAACAAAGACAAGCACAATCAACGTGGTCTGCAGGGTTTCCTGACGCGTCGGCCACACCACTTTACGCAGCTCGACCATGGAATCCTTGCGAAGCTGATTGAATGCCTTGCCCTGCTCGGTCTGCAGAGCAAAGAACACTGCGACCAGGGCAACAGCAACAACACCGACCACCCGGTAAAGAGTGGGCTGCTCGGAGAAATAGCTATTACCGACGACAGCGGCGGCCACCAAGCCAACCACCAGCAACCACTTCACCGCCTCGAAGGCGGCAGAGCCGGAACGTGCTTCTGTTTTCTCGCTCATCTTACGATGCACCCCACCACCCAAGTGGCAGCCTTGGGAAAATTGGCAGGCCAGGAGGGACTCGAACCCCCAACAGCCGGTTTTGGAGACCGGTGCTCTACCAATTGAACTACTGGCCTGTAACTCTGAAATCCTTAAACAAAACAGGGTGGCAGGCTAGCCCGCCACCCTTGATCACCGCGACAATTACTCGGTGATTTTGGCTACCACACCGGCGCCAACGGTACGGCCACCTTCGCGGATAGCGAAGCGCAGGCCGTCTTCCATGGCGATCGGCGCGATCAGCTCAACGTCCATCTGCACGTTGTCGCCCGGCATAACCATCTCGGTACCTTCCGGCAGGGTACATGCACCCGTTACGTCGGTGGTACGGAAGTAGAACTGCGGACGGTAGCCGTTGAAGAACGGGGTGTGACGACCACCTTCGTCCTTGCTCAGCACGTACACCTCAGCAATGAACTTGGTGTGCGGCTTGATGGAGCCCGGCTTGGCCAGTACCTGGCCACGCTCAACCTCATCACGCTTGGTACCACGCAGCAGAACACCAACGTTCTCGCCTGCACGACCTTCGTCCAGCAGCTTGCGGAACATTTCCACACCGGTACAGGTGGTCTTGGTGGTGTCGTGGATACCCACGATCTCGATTTCCTCGCCCACCTTGATGATGCCACGCTCTACACGGCCGGTTACTACAGTACCGCGACCAGAGATGGAGAATACGTCTTCGATCGGCATCAGGAACGGCTGATCAACGGCACGCTCCGGCTCCGGGATGTACTCGTCCAGGCACTCAACCAGCTTCTGTACGGCAGGCATGCCGATGTCGCTGGTGTCACCTTCCAGTGCTTTCAGGGCAGAACCCTTGATGATCGGAGTATCGTCACCCGGGAAGTCATAGTCGTTCAGCAGTTCGCGAACTTCCATTTCTACCAGCTCAAGCAGCTCTTCATCGTCAACCATGTCCGCTTTGTTCAGGAACACAACGATGTAGGGAACGCCTACCTGACGGGACAGCAGGATGTGCTCGCGGGTCTGCGGCATCGGGCCGTCAGCAGCGGAACATACCAGGATCGCACCGTCCATCTGCGCCGCACCGGTGATCATGTTCTTCACATAATCAGCGTGACCGGGGCAGTCTACGTGGGCGTAGTGACGAGTCGGGGAATCGTATTCCACGTGAGAGGTTGCAATGGTGATACCACGCTCACGCTCTTCCGGGGCATTATCAATACCGTCGAAAGCGATGGCGCTACCGCCCCAAACTTCTGCACACACGCGGGTCAGCGCGGCGGTCAGAGTGGTTTTACCATGGTCAACGTGACCGATGGTGCCTACGTTTACGTGCGGTTTATTACGTTCAAACTTTTCCTTTGCCACGACTCTTCACCTCTTAACTTGGCTGTGCTTCCTCGCCATATGGCGCGCATACACCCGATAAAGACACATTTAAGGACTGTATTGATAAACACAGACCACCTTGGCACCATCAAGACACATGAAGCCGGACCCAGGATATACCTGGGCCCGGAAATTGGAGCTCTTGACCGGATTTGAACCGGTGACCTCACCCTTACCAAGGGTGTGCTCTACCTACTGAGCTACAAGAGCATAACCTTCATGTCACCTGGTGGTGACCAAACTCTACCGGAGCTGGAGCGGGTAGCGGGAATCGAACCCGCATCATCAGCTTGGAAGGCTGAGGTTCTACCGTTGAACTATACCCGCAAACCTTCCGATGCCTGCCAGCCTTCCGGCCATACAAACCATCCAAAGAATGATCTGCTTTTTATCTGGTGGAGGGGGGAGGATTCGAACCTCCGAAGCTTTCGCGTCAGATTTACAGTCTGATCCCTTTGGCCACTCGGGAACCCCTCCAGAAAAGGGCCTACATTCTCTTTACGGCCCAACCACTTGTCAACCAATTTTCAAGTAGTTAGGCACGTTTAAAGCTGGAGCTGGCGAGAGGAGTCGAACCCCCGACCGGCTGATTACAAATCAGCTGCTCTACCAACTGAGCTACGCCAGCTCACAAGGGTTGCGAATTCTATAGAAAGGAATCAGGTGGCGCAATCCACTTGAGGATCAAACGCCTAATAATTGCTCAGCAATTCAGGGGCAGGCCACCCAATCAAGCTTAAGGGACTGATTTGCCTCAAGAAAGATATTCAACTCGGGTTTCTCTTCCGGCTCCTGATCCATCAGATAAACCCAGTATTCCGTCACCGCCCGGGACGTTTCTCGCACAAAGGCCGGATAACCGGCATTTCGCATCTTTACGCGCAACCCTTCCGCCGACTCCGCACTGGAGAAGTACCCCAATGAAATGGCATTGGCATCCTCGCCCTCCTTGACGACAAAGCTGTCCACACCATGATCCTGCAACTCATGAAGCACACGCAGCGCCCTCTCCCTGTCGGCATAGGGAGGCAGATACACCCAGTTGAGCCGATCCTTCTGAATATTCAGAGCCCGCACCTGACCCGACAGCCCTGCCGCCCTCAGCTGGACCGCGCCAGCCTGGGCCGCATCACGGGACTCCCAGGGGCCGACTACCGCACACAGAGAGCCCGCCTCCGGTCTGCGCGCGCCGTCCCGGGTCGGCTGGGAGCGCTCGGAAAGCAACACCAACCGCTCTCCTCCCACAGACTGCGTCGGCACACGCAACGACACTGCCTCACGGGGAGCCAGGTTCTTGGTAAGCTGCACCCCCAGATAAACCAGATTGACGACCAGCAAGCTGTAAAATATCCACCGCACCGGTGTTCCCCCACCATTATTGTTGTCGGTCTGCCACGCGCTCAAGGCCATCTAGGACAAGGTCGGGCATATGCAGAAACTCGAACTGGAAAGCACCTGTCAATTTCGGGGCATCACCGCCAGTTACCAGCACTTTACAAGTATCTTCAAGCACTTGGCGTAGTTCAACCACCACCTCCGTGACGAAGGCCACAGACATGCGCAACAAACCATTGTGCACACACTCCCCGGTGGATCGGCCCAGAGCCGGCCGGGCCGTAGCCGGCTCGATATGCACATCGGAGGTATCCCGCAACAGGGCAGTACGCAACATTCCCAAGCCAGGCACAATATAACCGCCCAGAAACTCCCCCTTTTCATTCACCGCATCAATGGTGAGAGCACTGCCACAATCGATAATGATACTGGCACCAAAGCGCTGATGACCCTCTATCATTGCCACCCAGCGATCCACTCCCAGCTTGCGAGGCTCCGGATAGCAGTTTTGCACACCGAAATCCTGGCCACAGGAATAATAAAAACACGGCGTCACACCCGTCCGATCTGCCAACAGCCCCGCGATCTCGGTATCCGCTGAGGGGCCCGCCACTGACGCAATCCAGATTGCATCAACCTGATCACTGCCTTGCAGTAAAGCGTCCACGACAGCGGGCCAGTCTCGCCCGTGTCGACAGCCCCCCTGCTCCATCTTCTCACCGTGGCGAAAGCGCCATTTCATGGCGGTGTTACCCACATCCACAAACAGTTTCATCGGACTCTCAAACTCACTTCACCGCCATAGACTTCACGCACGCCATTCGGTGTTTCCACGCGCAAAGCCCCATCCCCCAGAACGCCTGCCGCCTTACCGGTAAACACCTGCTCAGCGGATTGGACCTGAACCAACTCACCCTTCACCGCATCATAGCGGTCAAAGTCTCCCCGGAAAGCCGCAAACCCTTGTTGCGAAAAACGCGGCAGCATATCCAGTAAATGCGTCAGCACGCAGCCTGCCAACACCGTCCTGGGCGGCATATCGGCCAGCTCACTGGCAAGGTCGGTCCAGGTCTGGTCAATATCCCTGGCCTGGTGCCCCGTCATGCAGCCATTGACACCGACCCCGATCACCACATCCACCTGGCCATCCATCTCACCGGCCAGCTCTATCAGGACACCGCCGACCTTGGCACCATTGATCTGCAAATCATTGGGCCACTTCAGACCTACCGGCAATGACGGATCCAGCTCCTGCAATGCCTGAGCCACCACCACACCCACCGCCAGACTCAACCCGCCCAAAGCGGCAAAACCACCACTCACCGGAAAACGAATGGATACGTAAAGATTGGCTGCAAAGGGAGACTGCCACTGCCTGCCTCTTCGGCCACGGCCGGCAGTCTGGCACTCGGAGAGAAACACCTGGGGACGACGTACTGGCCCCTTGATGGCCAGCGCATCGGCATTGGTGGATTCGGTTGCCCACTGATAGTGCAGCTGGGCCCGTTCCCCCAGCAACACTTCCAGTGACAACGGATCAATCAGGTCCACCGGTTGAGCCAGCCGATAACCTTTGCCCTTGACGGATTCCAGCGGCAAACCGAATTCCTCAAGGCGCTGAATACGCTTCCAGATAGCAGCCCGGGAAATCCCCAGCGCCTCCCCCAATTCGGAGCCGGAGCGGAACCGGCCATCAGCCAGAAGGCGGATCAATTGCTGATCCGCCTCTTTGAAGGTGCTCAAGCTTCCCAAACCACCCCTTTGGTCTTCGCCCACTTGGGAATGTCATCCGCATAACGTTTTTCAATTTCGTTACGCTTCAACTTCAGGGTCGGTGTAATCAGGTTGTTCTCTACCGTCCATGCATCCTTACACACGACCAGAGTCGTCATGCGCTCATGGGGGTCGAGCTCGTTATTGACGCGGGCCAGCAGGGCTTCAAGTTCCTTGGTGAAATGCTCTTTTTCACTGGCTTTGGACAACTTTTCCTGCTCTTCCGGGGTAATATTCAGCAACGCAATGGGCTGCCCCATCCCCTGACCGATGACACAGGACAACTCCAGACCCGGCTGCGTGGAGAGACGGTTTTCGATCGGAGCCGGCGCCACATATTTCCCTTTTTCCGTCTTGAAGATTTCCTTCACTCGACCGGTAATACGCAAACGTCCTTTCTCGTCAATTTCGCCCACATCACCGGTATGCAACCAGCCATCTTCGGTAAGATCTTCCGCGGTCTTCTCTGGCTGCTTGTAGTAGCCTTTCATATTACCGAGGCTACGCACCATAATCTCACCGCCCTCACCAATCCGGCATTCCACGCCATCATTGGGAGTCCCCACCCAACCGATCTTCTGGTCACCCTCTTCAGTGGTATGTGACCAGGCCAGGTTCTCGGTCATGCCGTAAACTTCAAGAATTTCCAGATCCAGCTTCTTGAACCAGGTAATGATATCCGGGGACAGTGCGGCCGCGCCGGACAGCGCAATACGGCATTGATCCAGCCCCATGGCTCCCAGCACTTTCTTTTTGATCACTTTGTTCAGGAAAGGAATCTTGAGCAGCTTGTTCAGCTTCTTGGGAGGCACCGCTTCAGAAGCCTTTTGGTAGAACTTGGACCAGATACGTGGCACCGCAAAGAACACCGTAGGCTGGGCGCGCTTGATGTCTTCACCGAACGTTTCCAGAGATTCCGCAAAGAAAATCTTGCCGCCCACGTAAAGCTGGGCGATTTCAACAGCCACCCGTTCAGCCACATGGGAAAGCGGCAAGTAGGAGATCATTCTCTCTTCCGGTGTCAGGTTATACACCTTGATCATTTTTTCGCCGACGATGGAGAAAGACTGGAAGTCATGCATCACCCCTTTGGGCATACCCGTGGTGCCAGAGGTATAGATGATGGTCGCAATATCTTCCATGGCAGGCTCGGCCACTTGCTCCAGTGGTGCCGTATCGCGAATGATATCGCCCCAATTGGGGAAATCGTTCAGCGCATCGCGGGGGGCAAGAGTGAACGCCACTTGCTTGACGCCGTCCGGAACCCCTCCTTTCATGATGTCCCAGTCATCCAGCTTGCCAACAAAAAGGAACTTTGACTCACTGTGCTCCATGATCTGACGGACCGTCTCCGCAACCAGTGTCGGGTACAAGGGCACACTCACTGCACCGGCCATCCAGATAGCGAGGTCGGCAATAATCCACTCCGCACAGTTTTTGGAAACCAGAGCCACATGGTCACCTTTCTGCACGCCCTGGGACTGCAGGTAAGCCGCCATTCTGCGAGCTTCATCATTGATCCGGGCCCAGGTATAGTCCTGCAGCTCACCACCGCCCATGGGCTGAACCATGGCCACTGACTGGCCCTGCTTCTCGCAACGCTGCTCCAGCGCTTTAAGGGGGCTCATTACTGCTGCCTTATTATCCATTGTCATAATTCTTAACCTTTTCCCAAGTCCAAATGTATCGATACAGCCCGTTTCAGCGGGTCTGGCGCAGGCCTGCCCTGCAAAAGCACAATGATCATTGCCCCGACGACGGATGCCGAACCATCCACCACCGGGCCTGGGCCCTGTATACACAGGGCCATCTTGATTCAGCAAACCCCAACCATACCACTTTCGTCGCTTGTGATGGAGCCTTTACAGCGGCAGATGGCAGGGTTACAGCCATACCAGATAATGGCGATGCCCAGCATAGAATGGCCGCCATCCGGGATAAAGCCCCTCTTGGTTTAATAATGTTGACCGCTCTTTCTATTGCCAGAAGCGTGCTCCCGGCCGCACCCTGAAAGCCTTCAAATCCAAAGGGAGCAGAGAGCATGTTTCTCAAAGAGCGGAGCAGCGGCCACCTGGTGCAGGTAGTCGAACCCACGGAACTGGTCAACCCTTTACGCACGCAGATTAGCGGGCGCTATCATCACGGCGAAGAAGCCCAGGAAGCGGAGCCATTCAACAAGGCCAATCTGGTGTTTCCGTCAGGCGAGACGCTTCCCCGATGCTGGGTGGATCCCCATTATCGGGATGATGAAATCCCCAGTACCGGGATGGGAGTCTAGATCTGACATTTGGGCCGGGCTGCGCCAACCGGATTCTGACCAGAGGCCAGGGCTTTAAAGAGGCAATAAACCCGTTGGAGCCATGCTTGCATGGCGAGGGGTAGTTTACCGCTTCTGGGTTCTAGGTTGGAGTTTGAGGCTTTGCAGGGCGTGATGACCTACAGTGTGTGACGAGCATGCTCGCCATCCCTTCGGGACCAAGCTGGCTCGATCCCCCTTGAGGGGATGGCGGCTTCGCTGCGAGGCAGGGAGAGTGGATCATCGTGATCCTGAATAAAACAAAAAACCCCCGACACTTTCGTGACGGGGGTTTTCTGTTTTATTTAAGAGCCTGACGATGACCTACTCTCACATGGGGAGACCCCACACTACCATCGGCGATATGTCGT
>Ga0208179_1000061_pt1 | contig 114987 bp, 118 predicted proteins | sample Malvired_Geostar_FD_184238 | JGI IMG/M metagenome (GOLD analysis project Ga0208179, IMG submission 184238) | Marine viral communities from the Global Malaspina Expedition - Malaspina viral metaG DeepMed_Geostar (SPAdes) (version 2) | ecosystem: Environmental > Aquatic > Marine > Oceanic... | reverse complement strand
GGTGACGGAGGACTGGTTCGCGGGCCGGTTTGCCGGTCTGGACAGCGACGAGGGGCAGATCGACCGCATCTCGGCGCGGTTGGCGGGGGTGCGGACCCTCAGCTACATCGCCAACCGGCCCGGCTGGCTGGAGGCGGCGGGGCACTGGCGCGAGCGGACGCGGGCGCTGGAAGATCGGCTGTCGGATGTGCTGCACGAGCGGCTGACCGCGCGCTTCGTCGACCGGCGCACAACCGTGCTGATGCAGGCGCTGAAGGACTACGGCGAGGCCGACACCCAGGTCTCGGAAGACGGTCAGGTCTCGGTCGAGGGACAGGCCGTCGGGCGGCTAACCGGCATCAGCTTCAAGGCCGAGGCGGGGGCGAGCGCGCTGGAGACGCGGGCGCTGGGCCGGGCCGCGCGGCAGGCCGTGGCGCCGGAGGTCGAGCGGCGACTGGGGCGGCTGGCGGCCGAGCCGGATGAGGCCTTAGGCGTGACGCCCGAAGGCGCGGTGCTGTGGCGCGGTGTTCGGGCAGGGCAGATAGACCCCGGTGGCGACTGGTTCGCCCCGCGAGTCCGGCTGCTGGGCGAACTGGGTTCAGCGCCGGCGCGCGACCGGGCGCAGCGGCGGCTGGAGGCCTGGCTGGCGGGCGAGACAGGCCGGGCGCTGAAACCCCTGAAGCGACTGAAGACGGCGATCGAGAGCGGCGCCCTGAAGGGACTGCCGCGCGGGCTGGCCTTTCGTCTGCTTGAGGCCGGCGGCGTCATCGACAGGGCCGAGGTGGAGCGCGATCTGGCCGCGCTCAGCCAGGCTGAACGCCGCACGCTGCGCACATTCGGCGTGCGCATGGGCGCCCATTCCGTCTGGCTGCCGGCCCTGTTGAAGGCCCGCCCCCGCGCGGTCGCGCAGGCGTTCACCGGCGGCTGGGCGTTCCGGGGGCGCAGCGAGGGCGTGACGGTGTTGCCGTCTCCCGCTCCGCCGCCGCGGAGGCTGTCGGCCTTTGGTCTGCGCGCGGTGGGTCGATACGCTGTCCCGGTCGAACTGCTGGAGACGATGGCCGAACGGCGGGCGGCCGGAAAGGGCACGCTGTCCGACGAAGACCTGCAGCACCTTGGAATGACCATCGGCGAGGCCAACGCCCTGATTGCCGCCTTGAAGACGACCCGCGCGCGTCAACCCGATCGACCTGGAAAGACGCCGAAGCCGGTGAAGGACTCCCCGTTCGCGGTCCTGCGGGCTTTGGCCGCGCCGCTGGATCCGGCTGCCCGGGCCAAGCGCCGCCGCCCGCGCCGCGCCCGCTCGTCCACGGGAGGCACATGAGCGACAGCGCCGAGATCTGCCGCCTGGATGTGTGGCTGTGGCGGGCGCGGCTGTCGCCGACCCGGACCGAGGCCGCGCGCATCATCGAAAAGGGCCGGGTGCGGCTGACCCGGGCGGGGCAGCAGGCGCGCATGTCCAAGGCGGGCTATCGCGTGCGGCCGGGCGATGTCGTGACCCTGATGCGGGGCGAGCGGCTGGTGGAGGCGCGGATCGTCGCCTTCGGGACGCGGCGCGGGCCCCCGGCCGAGGCGGCGGGCCTGTATGAAGACCTGGGCCGACCGCCGGCGGAGGGAGCCGATGGTTGACACCGGCGCGATCGGGGGCCATCTGCCCCGTCCGGCCCCCGGCTGATCCTCCGACCCCCGGTTTCGTTCATGACCTACATCGTCACCGACGCCTGCGTCCGCTGCAAATTCATGGATTGCGTCGAGGTGTGCCCGGTCGACTGCTTCTATGAAGGCGAGAATTTCCTGGTGATCGCGCCGGACGAATGCATCGACTGCGGCGTCTGCGAACCCGAGTGCCCGGTCGATGCCATCAAGCCCGATACCGAGGACGAGCCGGACGGCAAATGGCTGAAGGTCAACGCCGACTTTGCCAAGGTCTGGCCGAACATCACCGTGAAGGGCGCACCGCCCGCCGACGCTGAAGAGTTTGAGCGAGAGACCGGAAAGTTCGAAAAATACTTCTCGGAAAAGCCGGGCAAGGGCTCCTGAAGGCGCTTTTACGCAACAGGCGTACAGGGTTTGGCCGCAATCCGGTCACAATATGCCCCTGCCCCATGGTCATGCTTGGGGATATTTTGAATTTTCCGCTTTTTGTGATAGATTGATCTCATTCGGTCGGATGGCCCGCGACACCCTCGCACCATCCGGAGTGACGATAGAACCCCGACATAAACCGGGGCGGCCAGAGGTTTGGTGATCCGTTTCCGCATCTGAGATCGACCGTCTGCCGGCGCCGCTTTGCCGGACGGGACAGGTCGTCTTCGATGCCGAGGTGAATTGCGATCGTCTGCGTCCGTGAAAGGAACTGACATGACGAGCAAGAGTGGTCTTGAATTCAAGGTTGGCGACGCGGTCGTCTATCCGGCTCACGGTGTTGGCAAGGTTGCCGCCGTCGAGACCCAGGAAGTCGCGGGCATGACCCTGGAAGTCTATGTCGTGACCTTCGACCACGAGAAAATGACCCTGCGCGTCCCGACCAACAAGGCCAAGACCGCCGGTCTGCGCTCGCTGGCCGCCGAGGATGTCGTCAGCCGCGCCCTGACCACGCTGAAGGGCCGCGCCCGCATCAAGCGCACCATGTGGTCGCGCCGGGCCCAGGAATATGAAGCCAAGATCAACTCGGGCGACCTGATCTCGATCGCCGAAGTGGTGCGTGACCTGCACCGCGCCGACACCCAGCCGGAACAGTCCTATTCGGAGCGCCAGCTGTACGAATCGGCCCTGGACCGCATGGCCCGCGAAGTCGCCGCCGCCAACCGCATCGACAAGGACGCGGCCGTCGAGCTGCTGGCCAAGTCGCTGAGCGCCAAGAAGGCCCCGCCGGCCCCGGCCGCCGCCGAAGCGGCCTGAGTTCAGGCGACGGACTGAAATGATTTGAGGCCCCGGAGCGATCCGGGGCCTTTTTTCGTGCCCCCTCAGCCGGCCTCCAGCGATTCGAGGTAGGCGATCAGGTCGCGGATTTCGTCGGACTGGAGCTCGACCTGGGGCATGGCGGGGTGGGCGGTGGTGAGGCCCTCGGCCAGGGCTTCCTGCAGGAAGCGGACGGGATAGCGGGTGTGCAGGTCGCGGAACGGCGGGGCCTCGGGCATGGGGCTGGCGCCGGTGAGGCCTGTGGCATGACAGGCGGCGCAGCGGGTCTGGGCAAGACCCTGGCCCCGCATGACGGACTCTGCAGACGCCTCTGCGCGGGCTTCGGGGGCCTCGGATGAAGACGGGGCTTCGGGGAAGGCCGCACAGGCCGCCAGAGCCGCCGCGGCAGCAGCAGCAGCAAGGGGGAAAAGGATCGGTGCGCGCATGGCCAGGCTCTCCGTCGGGTTGCTCCCAGTCCAACATGGACCCGATGCGGTGACCTTGACGTGGATCAAGGCCGGTGTCCCGGACGTTGGGCACTATGAGCCTCAATCATCACGACGTCGCCTCCGGTGTGGAAGCGACCAGACGCGGGAGCCCGCCATGACCTCGACCCTGACCCATATCCGTCTCGAACTGGCCCGCGAGCCCGGCTCGCCTGCCGGCAATCCGCAGGACGGCTGGGACATCGTCGCGGTGCTGGACGCAGGCGGCAAGCTGGACGCCGAGGGATGCCGAGATCAGTCCGACCGCCTGCATGTCCGGCGGTTCGAGGACAATCAGACCGTCGCCACCGGCACCCTGCGTCAGGGCCCCGGTGGCAAGTGGCTGCTGGATCTGGCGCCCGAGGATGCCCCCGACGCCACCGGCTTTCGCTTTGGCGAGGAGCGGTTCGTCGCCGGGGAGTACGTCAGCCTGATCAACGCCGACGGCGAACCGCATGCCTATGTCGTGGCCAAGGCCGCGCCGCTTTGATCAGAAATATTCGGCGCCGGCCGGGCAGGTGGCGCTGATCCGGCGGGCGGTGATGCTGGCCGGGATATAGGGCGTGCCACGCGCCAGCTGGGCGCCGCCGTTGAAGCGGAAGCTCTCCGGCTCATACGGGCCGTTCAGGCGGACGCGCACGGTACGGTCCTTGTGATCGCGGCAGATGCCTTCGAAGCGGGCCTGGCCGTCACCGACCTCGCGCACCGGATAGGTGCAGGACCAGCGCCGCGTCGACAGACCGCTGAAGAAACGGGTGATCTCGCTGGGACGGACGCATTTGGTCTCTGTATCGCGGATGCCGAGGGCACTGGTCGTATATTCCCAATAGCCGGGCAGCGGCGTGCCTGCGGCCTGGGGCGAGGTCGCCGACGACGGCACGGTCATCAGCATGCCCAGTGCCAGCGCTCCGCCCGCAATCGGGAGCGCGCGGGCGAGGAAACGGGTGCGGCCTTGTCTGTTCGTCATGTCAGCCCTCTCTGGAAGCTCGGGGATCGATATATGACCTGTGTATGTGTCCGCAATTGAACGGCGGCTGAACGATCCGTAATTGTGCCGTTGGGGCAAGCACATTCCCCGCCGGAATCCCCCGCGCGCGGCCTTGACGCCCGGCCCCCTCCTCCTCTATACGACCGCCTCTCGCGCGGGACAGGGTTTCGCGTGCACCCAATGTTTCGTGCCCGGTGTCTTTTGCACCATGGCGCCAATGAGGATCAGTCCATGTCGCGTCGTTGCGAACTCACCGGGATCGGCCCGATGGTCGGCCATTCGGTCAGCCACTCGAACATCAAGACCAAGCGCCGGTTCCTGCCGTCGCTGAAGACCGTCAAGGTCGCGTCGGAGTCGCTGGGCCAGACCTTCAGCCTGCGGATCTCGAACGCCGCCCTGCGCACCCTCGACTACAAGGGTGGCCTGGACGCCTTCATCGTCAAGGCCCGCGACGAGAAGCTGTCGACCGCCGCCCAGCGCATCAAGCGCCAGGTGAAGGCCAAGCTGGCGGAACAGCAAGCCTCCTGATCCCTGCGGATCACTCTGATTTCGGAAAGGCCGGTGGAAACACCGGCCTTTTCTTTTGTGGTCCGCCCTCTAAGGTTCCGGCTTTCCTGTGACAGGCCTGCCGGAGACGCCCGTGACCGTATCGTTCCGCCCCCTTCTGGTCTCGATGGCCGCGCTTGGTCTGAGCTTTGGCGCGACCACCCCGGTGCTGGCGCAGGAGGCGGCCGAACAGCGGACCTCGACCGAATTCACCATGGACACGGGCGGGCCGCGCACGCCGGAACAGCTGGCCATGCGGTTCGACGTGGCCGATCTGGCGATCAAGGTCATGCCGGACGACAAGGCCATCGAAGGCGTCGCCACCCTGACCTTTACGGCGACGGCGCCGCTGGACCGGCTGGTGGTCGAGCTGGACACCCGGTTCGACGTCTCGGAAGTGGCGATTGACGGGCGCGTCCTGTCGCCCCGCGACTGGGTCAATCCGGAAGGCCGGATGACCATCAGCCTGCCGCGCCGCCTGCGCGCCGGGCAGTCGGTCGATCTGCGCATTGCCTATGCCGGCAAGCCGCATGTGGCGCGCAATGCGCCGTGGGACGGGGGCTTTGTCTGGTCGACCGCGCCGGGCGGAGAGCCCTGGATCGCCACCGCCATCCAGGGCGACGGCTGTGACCTGTTCTGGCCCTGTATCGACCATCCGATGGCCGAGCCGGGCCGGGTCGACCTGCACATCACCATTCCATCCGACCTGTCGGCGCCCGCCAATGGGCGCTTCCTCGGCAAGGAAGATCACGGGGACGGCTGGACCACCTGGAACTGGGCCGCGAACCAGCCCAACAACTATGCCATCTCGCTGACGGTCGGGCCCTATGTCGAGCTGTCGGGCACCTATGAGAGCCGGTTCGGCAATACCGTGCCGATGTATTTCTGGCATCTGAACAGCACCGATCCGGACAAGGCTGCGGCCCTGTTTGCCGAGTTCCCCGAGCAGCTGGCGTTCTTTGAAGCGACCGTCGGCCCGTTCCCGTTCGGCGACGAGAAGATGGGCGTGGTCGAGACCCCGCACCTGGGCATGGAGCACCAGACCATCAACGCCTATGGCAACCAGTACCGCAAGGATCACGAGGGCTATGACTGGCTGTTGCAGCACGAGCTGGCGCACGAGTGGTTCGGCAACCAGCTGACCAACGTCAACTGGGACGACATGTGGCTGCACGAGGGGCTGGGGACCTATATGCAGCCGCTCTATACGCGCTGGCTGAACGGCGAGCAGTATTATCAGGCCGCGCTGCTGGAGCAGCGTCTGGGTCTGGCCAACCGGTTCCCCGTGGTGTCGGGCAGCGCCCTGACCGAGGAACAGGTCTATGAGGGCGACCAGGGCCCCGGCAATGACATCTATTACAAGGGCTCGCTGATCATGCACTCGCTGCGCATGTTGATCGGCGACGAGGCCTTCTTCGAATCCGTGACCCGACTGGTCTATGGCCGACCCGATCCGCGCCCGGGCAATTTCGAGCCGCGCTATGCCTCAACGCCGGACTTCCTGGCCATCGTCAATGAGGTCACGGGTCAGGACATGGGCTGGTTCTTCAACGGCTATCTGTATCAGGCCGCCCTGCCCGATCTGGTCAGCCGGCAACAGGGCGACCGGCTGATGCTGGAGTGGGTGGTCGGTGACGGCAGCGTCTTCCCCATGCCGATCGAGGTCTCGGTCGACGGCCGGGTCCAGACCGTGCCGATGACCGGCGGGCGGGGTGAGGTTCGCGGCGTCGGCCCGCACAGCCATGTGCTGATCGACCCCGAGAACAAGGTCCTGCGCCGGCTGGACAATGTCGATGAGTTCGAGGCCTGGCGGGCGACCCAGCGTCGGCGGTAGGTCGTTCTAGGCTCGCGCCACGCTGACCGACTGGTTCAGCATGCGGCACGGGCCGTTGGTCGACAGGAAGGCGATGTCGACCGCGTCCCGGCCGCTGGCGATCCGCACCAGACCCTCGACGGGGGCAAGGCCCGTCGGATCGACCAGCCACCAGCCGCCCGCCAGATAGACCTCGAACACCGCGTGAAAGTCGGGCGGATCGAGGTCCAGGGCATAGGCGCTGACGGCGCGCGCCGGAATGCCCGAGGCCCGGCACATGGCCATGCCCAGATGGGTAAAGTCACGGCACACGCCGGCCCGGTCGAGGAAGGTGTCCGCGGCCGTCGTCTGGGGCGTGGAGACGCCGTGGGTATAGGCGATATTGGCCTTGATCCAGTCGAGGATCGCCAGCACCTGGGCGCCGCCGGCCTCGGACCACTGATTGCCGACAAACCGCTCAAAGCCGTCGGACGGGCAATAGCGGCTGGGCCACAGATAGGTCAGGGTCTCGCCCGGCAGATCGGTCCAGCTGTGCTGGTGGGCGGTGGGCGGCAGGCGTTTGAGGGTGCCGTTGTCGATCACAGCCTCATAGATCAGGCGGACGTCGCCGGAGAGGCAGGCGCGCAGCGTGCGTGAGCCATAGTCGGCCGTGGTGTAGGGGATCAGTTCGACGCCCGGGGGGCCTTCGAGCCGCTCTTCCAGAATGGTCTGGCCCGGCCAGCGGGCCGCCTGGATCAGATAGATGGCATCTGTCGGCGCCTCGAAACGATAGGTCAGTTCGGAGCGGATGCGCAGCTTCATGAAGGGATCCGACAGGGGCCGCCCGAATGGGCCGCCGGTCCGCTCTGCCTAGGGCAAAGCGCGCGTCTGCAACAGACCGGGATCGCTATGGTTCCAGCTCGATGTCCCAGTAGAGATAGTCGAGCCAGCTGTTGTGCAGATAGTCGGGCGGGAAGCGCCGGCCGGCGTCCTGCAGCTGCCAGGAATTCGGCCGTCGGGGCGCGTGACGGATCGGCATGCCGGCCTGAACCGGGGTGCGGCCGCCCTTCCTAAGGTTACACGGCGGGCAGGCGGCGACGATATTCTCCCAGGTCGTGCGACCGCCGTGCGAGCGGGGGACCACATGGTCAAAGGTCAGCTCACCCGCCTGGCCGCAGTACTGGCAGGTGAAGCCGTCGCGCAGGAAGACATTGAAACGGGTGAAGGCGGGGGAGCGGTCCTGATCGATATAGGTCTTCAGCGACACCACACTGGGCAGCTGGAACTCCATCGACGGGCTGCGGACCACCTTGTCGTAGACCGAGACCACATCGACGCGGTCCTGCCAGACGGCCTTGACCACATCCTGCCAGGGCCAGATCGACAGGGGGTAATAGGACAGGGGCCGGAAGTCGGCGTTCAGCACCAGCGCCGGCCAGCCGGACGGCGAGCGCGGCGCCGTCATGCGGCCGGGTTGAACCTCGGCCAAGGCGGCCCCGGATAGCGCAGTCAGGGAGCGGGACATCATCCCCCTCCGTTCCGCACGGAATATGCATAAGCGACCGGACTGAAGACGACTTCCTCCACGCTGATGGGGAAAGCTTATCGTCGATTCGACGCGACCGCCATGACGAAGACATGTCGGTTCCGTGAAGTCGCGGGCCGGGTATCAGGGGGCGCGGACGCGGGCCGGGAAGGACGGCAGGCTCCAGCCCCAGGCGAGGGCCCCGGCGCGCAGGGCAAACCCCAGCGGCATGGCCAGCAGGGCCGCGGAGACATTGCCAAGGCCCAGCAGCTTGAACGCGACATAGGCAACCGCTGCCAGAATGGCCGCCGTGACGGTGATCTCGCGCCGCAGCAGGATCGAGGGCTGGCCCGCCAGCAGGTCCCGCACGATCCCGCCGAAACAGGCGGTGACCGTGCCCATGACAATGCAGATCAGGGGACTGGCGCCCAGCGCCTCGGCCTTGGCCGCGCCCATCACCCCATAGGCGGCAAGCCCGATGGCATCCAGCCACAGCAGGGCGCGAAAGCGCCACTCGGGCCGGCCGATCACCCAGACGACCAGCGCCGCCAGCAGGCAGACCGCGATATATTTCCAGTCGACGACCCAGAAAACCGGCACATCCAGCATCACATCGCGCAGGGTGCCGCCGCCGACCCCGGTGATGGCGGCAAAGAAGCCGAGCGTGACCAGGTCATGCTTTTCCCGCGCCGCAGCCAGCGCACCCGTCGCCGCGAACACCGCCACCCCGGCATAGTCCAGCAGATAGAGGTTCGGCAGGACGGGCTGTGCCAGGGTCTGAAGGATCGGGGCTTCAATCATGCGACGTCCTCCAGCGAAATCTCACCGCGCTTGACGGCACCATACCAGCTCCACAGCAGATGCGCCGCCACCGACCGGTGCGGACGCCAGACCTCGGCCCGCGCATAGGCCTGTTTCTGGGTCGGCCGCACCGAGATCCCGTCGGCCCAGCGCATGGCTTCCTGAAGCGCCACGTCGCCGCCGGGGAAGACGTCGGTGCGGCCCTCGCAGAACATCAGGAAGGTCTCGGCGGTCCACAGGCCCACGCCCTTGATGGCGGTCAGGGCGGCGATGGCCTCGGCGTCGTCCAGCTGCTCCAGATGGTCGAAGTCGATGCGGCCTTCGGTGTGGGCACGGGCGATCTCGTGGCCATAGCGGGCCTTTTGTCCCGACAGGCCGAAGGTGCGCAATTCGTCGGTCGAGCGGGCCAGAACCGATTCGGGGGTAATGTCGCCCAGCCCCTCGCCCACGCGGCGCCAGATGGAGGCGGCGGCGGCCACCGACACTTGCTGCTCGACGATCATGCGGAACAGGCCCTCGAAGCCGCCGGTCCTGAGCCGCCATTCGAAGGGCGGCACGACGGCGACCACGCGCGTCAGCATCGGATCGGCGGCGACCAGCGCCTGACGGGCCGTCAGGATGTGGTCGGCGGTGGGGGCGGTCGGCATGCTTGGCCTTGGTCGACAGGGTCCGGAGCGCGATCTAGGGTCGGGCCATGCCCAGTCTGGCCGAAGTTTGCCCTGTGATCACCCCCCAATCCGGAGCCGGGGGCCGGAAACCGCGACCGGACCCGGTATGATGCTGGTCACCCGCTTTGCCCCCTCGCCGACCGGTCTGCTGCACATGGGCCATGCCTTCTCCGCCCTGACCGCCTGGACCGCGGCGCGCGAGGCCGGGGGCCGGTTCCTGCTGCGGATCGAGGATACGGATTTCACCCGCTGCCGGCCCGACTACACCGAGGCGGTGTTCGAGGATCTGGCGTGGCTGGGCCTGGACTGGGAGACGCCGGTTCGCCACCAGTCGGAGCACAGGGCGGAGTATGATCAAGCGCTGGAGCAGTTGCGCGAGCGGGGGCTGCTGTACCGCTGTTTCCGCACACGCAAGGAGCGGCTGGCGCTGGCGGGGGTCGCGCCGCACGCCGACGATCCGACAGACCCGGCGGCCTTTACCGGCGGCCCCCACGCCCCTGACGAGGAGGCGCGACGGCTGGAGGCGGGGGACGCCTTTGCCTGGCGGCTGTCGCTGGACCGGGCCCGGGCGCAGCTGGGCGACCTGTCGCGGCTGGGCTGGATCGAGGAGGGCGTCGACGCCGGCCCCCACAGCGCCCGGCCCGAGGCGCTGGGCGATATGGTCATGGGCCGAAAGGACATCGGCGCGGGCTATGTGATCGCCTCGGTCATCGACGATGCGGCGCAGGGGATCACCCATGTGATCCGGGGCGAGGACCTGATCCCCATGACGTCGATCCAGCGTGTCCTTCAGGCCCTGTTGCAGCTGCCGACGCCGATATACCGTCATCATCCGCTGTTACTGGACGAGACCGGCAAGCGGTTTGCCAAGCGGGACGGGGCCGTGACCCTGGCCCGGATCCGGGCGGGTGGCACCTTGCCCGCCGACCTCAGGGCCCGACTGGGCTTCCCCGACTGATCGGAGATAAAGATGATCGACCGACGCATGATCCTGACCGCCATGGCCGCAACACCGGCCGTCGGTCTGTCGGCACCGGCGACGGCGCGAACGCCGGATGAGGTGCTGCAGGCGGCCCTGGACCGAGTGTTCGAGGCGGCCGCGCCGGTCGGACTGGGGGCGACCCTGATCTCGCGCGAGGGTGTCGTGGCCGCGGGCGTGCGCGGTCTGCGCCAGAAGGAGGGCAGCGAGCCGGTCCGGATCACCGACGCCTGGCATCTGGGGTCGAACACCAAGGCCATGACCGCCGCCGTCTTCGCCCGTCTGGTCGAGCAGGGGCGCGCCGACTGGGACCTGAAGATCGTCGAGGCCCTGCCCGGCGATCACCACCCGGCCTGGGCGGAGACCCGGGTGATCGACTTCATGCACCACCGGGCAGGCCTGAAGGACGTGGATGTCATGGGACAGGCGTGGCTGATGACTGCGCGGGCGGACCCCGCCACCCTGCCCGAGCAGCGTCGGGCCATCGCCGACAAGGCGCTGTCGGTGCCGCCGGACGGCACGCCGGGCGAATTCGAATACGGCAATGCCAACTATGTGCTGGTCGGTGCGGTGATCGAGGCGATTACGGGCAGGGACTGGGAGACGGTCATGCGCGAGCAGGTCTTCGCCCCGCTTGAGCTCGCCTCCGCGGGCTTTGGCCCGCCGCCCGAACCCGCGCCCTGGGGGCATCGCGAATATGCCGGCCAGGACCTGTCGCTGCCGCCGTCGCACCCCGGCGCCGACAATCCGCAGGCGCTCGGCCCGGCGGGCACCGTCCATATGACGATGAGCCACTATGCCCGGTTCCTGTCGGTGTTCCTGAACGACGGCGGCGATCTGCTGACGCCGGCCTCGGTCGAGGTGCTGACCACGCCGGTGACGACCTCGCCGCCGCCCTATGCCTGCGGCTGGATCGTGCTGGAGCAGCCCTGGGCGGGGAAAGACAGCGAGGGTCCCGGACCGGTCCTGGCCCACGACGGCTCCAATACGGCCTGGTATGCCACCGCCGTGGTTGCCCCCGCCAAGGGGCTTGCCCTGATTGTCGTCAGCAATGACGGCACCGCCGGCGCCCGGGCCTGCCCCATGCTGGTCGAGGCGACAATCCGGGGACTTCTGGTCGCCGAACCCGGCGGGGTCGTCTAGTCTGACCTCATGAAGCGCGATCTGGCCGACTTCTGGAATCTGTTGTGGGAGGCGGCGCTGGGTCTGTGCGCCGCCTTTGCCATGCTGAATCTGTTCGCCCCGCCGCAGGACCTGCCGTGGAAGCCACTGGATCTCGATCGCCCGATCGGTCAGGCGACGGCGGCCAAGGTCGATGATTTCGAGATTTCGCGGGTCGCCGCGCCCGAGGAGGTCCGCGGCGTGACCGAGGCCTGTATGCAGGTGCTGCGCGATGCCGGGGTCGAGGTCGAGCGCGCACCCGACCGGGACGACGGCGGCTTTTGTGTCGTGAAGGGCGCCGTGCGGATCACGGGCGGCGATGTCACGCCGCTGGCGCCCGGCGGGCTGGTGATGCAGTGCCCGCTGGCGGTGCGCTATGTCATCTGGGACCGGCAGGTATTGCGCCCCGCCGCGCGCGAGACCTTCGGCAGCGAGGTGTCCAGCGTGCAGAACTATGGCTCCTATTCCTGCCGCCGCATCTACGGCAAGGACGACGTCAACGCCCGGCCCAGCGAGCACGCGCGGGCCAATGCGCTCGACGTCTCGGCCATCCGGCTGGAGGACGGGCGGATCGTGAGCATCGCCTCGGACTGGCGCGGGACCGGTCCGGCCGGGTCCGACGCCCGCCCCTTCCTGAAGCGGCTGCGCGATGGGGCCTGCCGCGTCTTCTCAACAGTTCTGACGCCCGATTACAATGAGGCGCACCGCGATCACCTGCATCTGGACGGGGCGCCGAGAGGCCTGTGTGCCTGACCCGCTCCCCTGTCGGGCGAATCAATTCCGGTTGACCAAAAGGCCCTGACGCGAGACAACGCTTTCGCAGCCCGGATTTGCGCGGTGTCCAAAGCCGCGGGTCGCTCCTTCGCCTGAACGAGCTTTATCCAGACGGGTTGACGGGCTCCCAACAGGGGGTTCGCCTGGAAAGCGCGTTTACGGAGACGCATTATGGCGACCGGTACGGTCAAATGGTTCAACCCCACCAAGGGGTACGGTTTCATCCAGCCTGATGGCGGCGGCAGCGACGTGTTCGTTCACGTCACCGCAGTTCAACAAGCCGGCCTGACGGGCCTGGATGACAATGCCAAGGTCGAATACGAGCTGGAATCCCAGCGCGGCAAGACCTCGGCGGTGAACCTCAAGCTCCTCTGATCGAGGGCTAAGGTTACAGACCCTTGCGGGCGCGGACTCTTCGGGGTCCGCGCCCGTTTCAATTGCGCGGACGGTCCGCGGCCTCGACTGGCACCATGACGGGTCCGGCGGGTGGGGTGAGGCGGCTGGCGCGCTGGGCCAGCACCACGCCGATCAGCACCAGGACGCCGCCGATGGCCTGAACCGGGGTCAGGGCCTCGGCGAAGATCCACCAGCCGAGGAGGGCCGCGACCACCGGCTGGATCAGGATGGTGACGGCGGTGACCGAGGCCGGCAGCCGGCCCAGCGCCCAGGCGACGCCCCCTTGCCCGACCACATGCATCAGGCCCAGACCCGCGCAGGCCAGCCAGCCGCCCGGGCCGGCGGGGACGATGTCCTCGCCCAGCGCCATGGCGATCAGCAACAACAGGGGCGTGCCGACCAGCGTCGCCCAGAAGGTCACCTTGAGTGCGCCCGCCGTGCGCCGCGCGGCCTTTACCGCGAGGAAATAGGCCGCGTACCAGACCGCGACCGACAGGGAGAACAGGTCGCCCAGCAGGGGGTTGGTGCCCTGCCCGCCGTCGGCCCCTGCGGCCATGGCAAAGGCGCCTGCGACCGCCAGCGCGAGCGCCAGAACAAAGCTGCGGCCCGGGCGCTGCTTCCAGACGATCCAGGCGAACAGGGTCACAACCACGGGCGTGAGGTTGCAGAGCACCGTCGCATTGGCGACCGAGGTCATGACGATGCCGTAGTGCCAGAAGGCCAGATCCAGCACGAAGAACAGCCCGGCCAGCAGCATCCAGCGCGAGGGGGTGCCGAGCCCCCGCCCCTCTCCACTTCCCTGCGTCGCGGTCAGCAGGGTCAGCAGCGGCAGGGCGAACAGGAACCGCCAGAAACCTGCCGCCGCCGGGCCTGTCTCGGTCAGCCGCACGAGGATGGGGGCAAGGCCCAGCACCATGGCGGCCAGCACCAGCACCGCCAGCGGAAAGGCCGCATGGCGGGTCAGGGCGACGACGGGAGCCGGGGCGCGGATCATGGCGCCCTCTATCCCTTCTCTTCGGGGCCGGGAAGGCGCTATCAGGGGGGATGACCGCTCCGCTTCCCGACGCCGGCCAGAACTGGGTCGACCGCCATGCGCCCGAGGGGCTGAAGCCGTGGCTGAAGCTGGGCCGGTTCGACCGGCCGATCGGCATCTGGCTGCTGCTGCTGCCCGGCTGGCAGGGGATCATGCTGGCGGCTGCGTCGCTGGAGCCGGAGGCGCCGCCGTTGACGCTCGCCTGGCTGGTGGTGGCGTTCGCGGTGGGGGCCTGTCTGATGCGGGCGGCAGGCTGTGCCTTCAACGACATCGTCGACCGCGACATCGATGCGAAGGTGGCGCGGACAGCCGCCCGGCCGGTGGCCTCGGGACAGATTTCGGTGAAGGGCGCCTGGGCCTTTGTCATCGGCTGCTGCCTGATCAGCCTGCTGATCCTGCTGACGCTGAACCTGACGGCGGTGCTGCTGGGCGTGGCGTCGCTGGCGCTGGTGGCGGCCTATCCCTTCATGAAGCGGATCACCTGGTGGCCGCAGGCCTGGCTGGGGCTGACCTTCAACTGGGGCGGGCTGATGGGGTTTGCGGCAGCCAGTGGCGGTCTCGTCCTCACCATTTGGCTGGCCCAAAGGGATGCCGGCTACGCCTTCGCCGACCTTTATTGGGTCTCGAGCCAATGGATGCTGGAACCGGGCCGGCTCACGACCGCCGCCCTGCTGCTTTACGTCGGCGGGGTGTTCTGGACGCTGGGCTATGACACCATCTACGCGCTGCAGGACATCGAGGACGATGCGCTGGCCGGGGTGAAGTCCTCGGCGCGGCGGCTGGGGGCGGGTGTCCAGCGGGGCGTGGCCGTCTTCTATCTGATCGCCGCGATCCTTTCGGCCGGCGCGGCGGCTCTGGGCGGGCTGTGGCCGCTGTTCTGGGTCGGCTGGCTGGCCTTTGCGGCGCATCTGGTCTGGCAGGTGCGCAATGTCCGGGCCGACGATCCCGAGGGGGCGCTGATGCTGTTCAAGTCCAACCGCGAGGCCGGTGTGCTGTTGTTGATCGCGCTGGGCCTTGGGGCGGTCCCGATCGGGGGCTAGACTGGCGCGAACCCAGGAGTTTTGCATGCGTCCCTCCCCGACCCAGACCCTCCGACTGTCGCTGATCCTGCTGGCCCTGCCGCTGGCGCTTGCGGCCTGTAACCGCGACGGCGACGAGCCCGCCCCGGCCGAGGTGGCAGTCAAGACCGACACGCCCGCGCAGGAGACCCCGGCGGCCTCGCCCTCCAACCTCAGCTTTGCCGACAAGACCGAACACGCCACCGTCTCGCTGACCCTGCCCGAGGGCATCAAGGCCGAGCCCGACCTGCACGCCCGCACCTATGCCGAGGAGGTCCGGAGCCTTCGCCAGTTCGAGGAGGGGGCGTTGGCCGCCCGCACCGAGGCCGAGGGCGATGAGGGCATGCCGCCGTTTGAAAAGACGGTCACGGTCACGGTCGCCGGCCAGACCGACCGCCTGTTCAGCCTTCGCCGCGAAGCCTTTGACTATTCCGGCGGGGCCCACCCCAACACCCTGACGACCGGCATTGTCTGGGACCGGTCGCTGAAGCGGGTGATCGGCGCGCCGGAGCTGTTCCGGAAGGGGGCGGACCTGACGGCGCTGGACCAGGCCCTGTGCACCGCGGTCAATGCCGCCCGCCGCGCGCGGGTGCCGGATGCCCGGACGATTACGCTTGAGGGGCGCGACGGCTGGTCCTGTCCCGGCGCGGGCGAGACGCCCTTTGTTCTCGCGCCCGGCGATCAGGCGGGCAAGGCCGGAGGGCTGATCTTCCTGATCGGGCCCTATCAGGTCGGGCCGGGCGTCGAGGGCGGCTATGAGATCGCCATCCCCCAGACCGCCTTCAAGAGCATGCTCGCCACGGCCTATGCCGGGGAGTTTGCGGGCCAGCCGCGGCGGACGGGGGACGTCACGTCGCGCTGACGTCCCTGCCTATTCCGCGAGGAAGCGGTCGACGATCTCGCTGAACCGCTCGGGCTGGTCGGCCATGATGAAGTGGCGGCTGTCATCGACCCGGATCAGCGTCACGCCCGGCAGGGTGGCGTATTCGCGCTGCCACAGGGCATCGGCCATGGCGGGCGGGGCGCCGCCGTTGGCATCCGCCGCATAGACGGCCCAGACCGGCGTGGTCATGGCGGGCAGCGCCGGGCGGAGGTCGGTCAGCATCACCTCCTTGATCGCGGTCGCCAGCGCCTGACGGTCCGAGGCCATGCCCCATTCGACCATGGCGGCCTGTGTCGCGGGGTCGTTGACATAGCCGGCCGCGCCCTGGACCTGACCGGCGCGGAAGCTGGCGTCGTCGGCGGAAAGGGTCGCTGCGGCGGCCTGTGCCGCGAAGGGGCGGGCGGTGTCCACCGTGACCTGCGGGCCGAACAGGGCCGAGAAGAAGGGCAGGCTGTCGACGCTCATCACCTTGCCGACCAGGGCGGGGTATTGCTGGGCCAGCATCAGGGCGCTCATCCCGCCCATGGAGTGGCCGATGACGGCGGGGTCCTGAAGGCCGGCCTCGTCGATGTAGCGGGCCAGTTCGTCGATGACCGGCTGGACGAAGGGGCTGTCGCCGTGGACCCAGGGCTCACCCGCAAAGCCGGCCAGCTGGACCATGTGGACGCGGTGGGTGGCAGACAGGCGCTCGGCCTCGGCCCGCCAGACCTCGCGCGAGGAGGCATAGCCGGGGATGAGGATGACGTCGGGGCCGGCGCCCAGCACCTCGACCGACAGCCGGTCGGAGGCGAAGGCGGGCGCGGCTTGCGCGGCGGCCATGCGCGGCGCCATCAGGCTGAGAATACCCCCGGCCAGCAGGAGGGCCGAGGCGAGGACCAGGGCGCGCAGAAGCGAACGCCCCGAAAGGGAACGGAAATTGTGCATGGGATCATTCCTTGGAGTGTGCCTGAACGCTCAGGCGTGCGGGTTTTCGAAGATGTCTTCCACCGGGCGGTCGAACACCACGGCGATGCGATAGGCGAGGTCGAGCGAGGGGTCGTGCTTTTCGGTCTCGAGCGCATTGACCGCCTGACGCGAGACGCCCAGTTCCTGGCCCAGCTGTTCCTGGGTCCAGCCGCGCTCGACACGCAGCAGTTTCAGTCGGTTCTTCATCAGCGGCTGCTCCGGATGAACACCGGCATGAAGCCCATCAGCGCCCAGAAGACGACATAGACCCACCAGCCCTCGATATGCGGGGCCTCGGCGAACTTCTCGGCGAAGCCCCAGAAGACGCTGAGGGCGAAGGTCATGCCGGCGGCGAGGATGAAGCGCTTGGCCGTGACACCGGCGACGAACTCGTCACTGTCCCGGATGAAGGCCAGGGTCGCCCAGATCTGTCCGGCCACCGGCGCCGCGACCGCCGCCGCAAGCACCCAGCCGCTGACCCCGCCAATGGGGTCCAGCGCGCCGCTCACGGCCAGCACCAGGGCGACGACATAGCCCAGCATGAAGAATACGGTTCGAAAGGTGTAGGCCTTGGCAGCAGATGTCATGTCACGTCCTCCTGACTGAATGTAAGGATGACCTTACACCGTCATCACGTCATGTCAACCTGACTTTTCGTCAGGACTGCCTGTCTTTTGTCCGTTGTCGAAAAGGACGGTAGACTAGGCCATGCCTGCCGCTCCGCGCATTGCTCCGCAACAGTTGTTCGCCCCCGAGGACTGGGCGCCGTTCCGGGCGCGCAGTGCGGTGGCGGGGCCGCTGCTGGTGATGCACTGCTGGGGGGTGATTGCGCTGGCCGTGGCGCTGGGGGTGTGGATCCCGTGGCTGATCCCGCTCAGCGTCATGATTATCGGCACGCGCCAGCTGGGGCTGGCCATATTGATGCATGAGGCGGCGCATGGCGGGCTGTCGCGCAATCTGAGGCTCAACGATTTTCTCGGGCACTGGCTGTGCGCCGTGCCAGTGGGGGCGTCGCTGGCCAGCTATCGGCCCTATCATCTGGCCCACCACCGCTTTGCCCAGCAGGCCGAGGACCCGGACCTGATGCTGTCGGCCCCCTTCCCCGTCAGCCCGGCCTCGCTGCGGCGCAAGCTGATCCGCGACCTGACCGGCCGGACCTTTTTCAAGCAGCGGGTGCTGTTGCCGCTGGCGGCCATGAAGGGGTCGCGCGCTCAAGCAGCGAGGCTCCGCGAGCCGAGCGTTAGCGCGCCCAAGAGGCCGACAGATGACCATGCCTATGAGGCGCTGGTGACGGGCAGGTCGATCCTGCCGTTCCTGCTGGCCAATGCGGGGATGCTGGCGGCGTTCAGCCTGGCCGGGCTTTGGTGGGCCTGGTTCGCCCTGTGGCTGCTGCCGATGGCGACCTGGTTTCCGATGGTCACCCGCATCCGCAACATCGCCGAACACGCCTGTGTCGAAGGCTCGGCCGAGGATGCCTTTCGCGCCGCCCGCACGACGCGCGCGAGCTGGCTGGAGCGCGCCTTCATCGCCCCCTACTGGGTCAATTTCCACGCCGAGCACCACCTGTTCATGCACGTGCCCTGCTGGAAGCTGCCGGCCCTGCACCGCGCCGTCCATACCCGCCCCGAGGGCGGGCGGATGGAGGTGGCGGGGGGGTATGCAGAGGTGTTGCGGGCGGCGACGACGGGGCGGAACGTGGACATTGCTACGGTGAGGCGGGGCTGAAACGCGAAGTCGCAGCGTCCGCATCTGTGGTCAGGTGCGGACGTCGCAACGGGCGCAGCCCGAGCTGCGGGTGTCGGATCAGGTGTCGGGTTCGGCCGCGTCCCGCATCCGGTCCTCGGCTTCACCGGGCCAGCGCTGCAGCGGGCGATTGCCCCAGCCCAGCCGGGCGGCGCGCGGCTGGATGCAGTTGTCCGGACGGTCGCGCGTGCACACGGGGTAGACGACCCCGTCAACGCGCACCTCGGTCGCCTGTCCGTCGGGGCCGCGCTTGACGACTTCGGGGCTTTCGGCCCGGTAGCCCGGGTCCTGGGGCTGTGATCGGGACTGGGCGTGGGCGCTTCCCACCGAGGCCGCGCCGGCCAGTACGACCGCCGCAATGGCTGTGCCTGTCATGGTCTTGATCAACATATCATCCGTCTCCTGGTTGCGGTTGGTTTTTGCCCCGTGAACGTCAGGATCGCCGTCACCCACCGACAGTCATCGGACGTCGCGTGAGCAGGCAGCATGGCCCGTGCGAACACGGTTACGTCTGGAAACGGGGCGCCATGACGTTCGTTCCGATTTTCAGGCGGGTCGGTCAGGCCGGTTCTGAACAAGGCCCCGCTTGGCCCGCGCCGGCATCCGCCCTATCTTTCCCCCATGACCCGCCCCCTGATCCTGTCCGGTATCGCCGCTGGCTTGGCCCTGGCCAGCGCGACGGCGGCCGAGGCGCAGAGCCTGCCGCCGCCTTACATCGCACCGCCGTCGCGGGCGGGGGTTCTGCCGCCGCCGGGAGGCTATGCGGTCCAGCAACATCGCTATGAGATGGACCGTCATCGGGCCGGGGCCGACCTGCGTCAGGTCGAGGCTGAACGCGGTCGGGCCGAAGCGGCGCGCGTGGTCGCCAATCTGGGACGCCAGCGGCAGACGCCGGACCTGACACCGCCCCTGGCCGTGCCGCCCGGCACCCCGGCGAGCGCCCGCGCCCGCCGCGAGGCGGTCGAGGCCGGCGTCGGCCAGATCGACCGCTGGCTGGACGGCGAGGACTGAGGCCTTCGGCGAGTCCCTCACGCATCCCTTTCCCCCGACCGGCGTTCGCCGTTAAGCTGGTTTCGGGACATCGAGGGAGGGCACTATGCGCTGGAGAGGCGGACAACGCGGCGGCGGCGGAATTGAGGACCGGCGCGGCATGGGCGTGGGCGGAATCGCCGGGGGTGGCCTGGGCGTCACCGTGCTGGCCCTGCTGGGCTATTTCATCTTTGGCATCTCCCCCGAGACCACGACCCAGGTCGCGACCCAGTTGGGTGCTGCGGGTAGTCAGGCCGAGGGCGAGCGCGGCACGCCCGAGGATGATGCGGGCCTGTTCGTCGATGTGATCGGCGGCAATGTGAATGCGGTCTGGACCGACCTGCTGATGGGGTATCGCCCGCCCGAGGTGGTGCTGTACGAGGTCGGGACGGGCACGGGCTGCGGCTTTGGTCAGGCGGCCATGGGGCCGTTTTACTGCCCGGCGGATCAGACGGTCTATCTGGACCTGGGCTTCTGGCAGCAGATGCAGACCCAGCTGGGGGCCTCGGGCGCGGACTTCGCCAAGGCCTATGTGATCGCCCATGAGTTCGGCCACCACATCCAGACCCTGACGGGGGCCTCCGACGATGTGCGGCGGGCGCAGGCGCAGGCCACCAGCCAGGCCGAGGCCAACCGCTTTTCGGTGGCGCTGGAGCTGCAGGCCGACTGCTATGCCGGGGTGTGGGCGGCCAATGCCGCGCGCCTGTCGGGCGGCGAGGTGGCCCTGCGGCCCGGTGATCTGGAAGAGGGCCTGAAGACGGCGGCGGCCATCGGCGACGATGCCCTGCAGCAGCGCGGAGGGGGCCGGGTCTCGCCCGACAGCTTTACCCATGGATCGTCGGAGCAGCGGGTCGAATGGCTGCAGCGCGGCTATGAGACCGGTGACCCGGCGGCGTGTGACACCTTCCGGGGCTATTAGACGCGTCATCCTCGGGCTTGACCCGAGGATCGGTGTCGCCCCTACCCTGTCGTGATACGGCCTGCCCGCTCTGATCCTCGGATCAAGTCCGAGGATGACGGAAACTTACGATACCACCGTCAGATCCAGCTGGGCGGTGCGATGGAGGGTGCCGCCGCCGATATCCAGCAGCAGGCCCTGGTCGCGGAAGGCGGCCATGCCGAGCAGGGCCGCCGGGACGCCCGGCATACCGACCGCGCCATAGACGGGCACATCGACTTCGCGGAAGGTGCGGCCCACGGCCCGCAGCCGGGCGATCGTCAGGATGTCGGCGGTGATCTGTCCGCCCAGCACCAGACTTTCGCCGGTCCCGGCCGGGCGCCCGTCGAGGATGCCGGCAGCCTCGGCGGCGGGCTGGCTGAGGCTGAGGATGGAGGAGGCACCGGTGTCGACCACGGCATCCAGCGTGTGGCCCTCGACCTCCACCGGGGTGATCAGGGCGGTGCCGCGCCGCCGGACGGCCACCCGGGACCAGCGGGCATCGTGGACGACGGCTTCACGGTCCATCAACCGCATGCGGCGCTCGACCAGATCGACCTCGAGCGCCAGCAGTTTCAGCAGGTCCTGCCCCAGGATCAGCGGGGCGGACAGGCCGTCCTCATCCGCCAGCGGGCCTAGGTCGAGGATGGCGCAGCGCAGGCCGCTGAGCGACAGCCCATCCATCGCCATGTCCAGCCGCACGCCCTTGCCCATCTGGGGCTGGCCGCCGACGCCATAGGCCACCAGCGGAATGTCAAACAGCGGGCGCGGGCCCAGCTCGGCCTCGATGCCCGTATGGAAGCCCTTGTCGATCACCGAATACTGGGCGCCGCTGTCGATCAGGGCATTGACCGTCTGGCCGGCGATGCGGACCGGGATCGTCGGGCTGAGCACCCGGGCGGCAAAGTCGATCCAGGGGGTGGTCGTGCCCGCGCTGAACGCCAGATCCGGCGCGCTCCACAGGACATTCTCCTTCAGCCACCAGCCGCCCCCGAGGGCGCCGGCGATCACACCAGTCCGGATCAGGAGGCTGCGTCGGTTCATGCCGATCTGTTTGGCCTGAAGCAGACGCTGTGACCAGAGACGATCAGCCGCCCGAGGCTGCGCCCTGGGGTCGCGGCCGGTTCTGCATGGCGCCGGTCATAGGGATGAAGAACACGCCGACGTCGCGGCGCGAGCGGACGCGGCCGTCGGCGTCCTTGGTGTAGACATACAGCACCTGGCCCCGGCGGAAGGGCTGGCCGATCGGGATGATCAGCTTGCCGCCGGGCTTGAGCTGGCGGAACAGCTCGGGCGGGGCGTACTGGGCCACGCAGGTCAGCATGATGGTGTCGAACCCGCCCTCGACCTCGGGCCAGCCGAAATAGCCGTCGCCGACGCGGGCGTGGACGTTGTCATAGCCCAGCGGCTTGAAGATCTTGCTGACCGCATGGCCGACCGGCTGGATGATCTCGATGGTGTAGGAGTCGCGCACGATCCGCGACAGCAGGGACGACTGGAAACCCGAGCCGGTGCCGATTTCCAGCGTCACATCGGTGGGTTTGGGCTCGGCCAGCTGGGTCATATAGGCCTGGCCGAGATAGTCGCTGAGCACCGAGCCATGACCGATGGCCCAGGGCTTGGGATTGGCCTCATAGGCCTGGTACGCCGTCGAATCCTGTGAGGCATAGGCGTAGTGATAAAAGTCGCGCGGCACGCTCTCGAAGGCCTGGACCACGCGGGGATCGGCCGCGCCGAACTTGCCGTCCAGATAGGTCTTGATGCGCTGGATGGCGGCGGGCTTGCGCGACTGGATGGCCTCGAACTGGGCGCGGCTGAGGCTGCTGGGGCGCTCGGAGGCGGCCATGGCGGCGACAAAGGCGTCATAGGTCCACGCCCGGGCCGGCGTGCGGACGGTTTCGGAGACGGCGCTGTCGGTCGCTTCGGGAGCCGCTGCGGCTGTCGGGGCGTCGGTCGGGGACGCGGGCGAGTCGCCGCCCGTGCGGGTGGGATTCAGCCGGGCCTGAAGCCGCTCGCGCGTGGCCTCGTCACAGGCCGCGAGGGTCGAGGCTCCGGCCAGGGCCGCGCCTCCGGCGATCAGGCGTCTACGGTCGATCGTCATGGCGGAAATCCTTTTTACGCAGGCGACGAAACGGGAAGGGGATCAGCGACGGGCTCGGACACGTTCCGGGTGCGGCGGCCCGGCGGCAGGGCGAGGAAGGCGAGAAGGTAGAGCGCGGCCCCGACCATCAGCAGGGAGGAGAATCCGACCTCGCGCGACATCAGATTGGCCAGCGGCGTGGCGACGACTGAAAAGGCGCCGTTCAGGCCCCAGGCCCAGGGCAGCATCCGCCCCTCACCCACCTGGATCAGACCCAGCGGGAAGGGCAGGCCCAGCGCCAGCGACACGGGCGCGGCCGTCGCCAGCACGATCAGCCCGCGCATCCAGGCGGGCTGGTCGAGGGTCGACAGCATGACGGCCTCGCCCCTCGTGAAGACCAGATAAATCCAGCCCAGCACCACGATCAGCGAGATAAAGGATGCCAGCTTGGGCAGGGCGGCGACCCGCCCGGCGATCAGACTGCCCAGCCCCGAAAAGATCAGCATGGACGTCAGCACCAGGGCGAAGGCCGAGGAGTAGTCGTTGAGATAGAAGGCCGCCTTGTCGATCAGGAAGATCTCGATCAGCAGGAAGCCGAGTCCCAGACTGGGGAAGTACAGCACCGGCCACAGGCGGCGGGGCTCGGGCGCGGCGATCTTCCGTTTGCGGAACATCAGCGGGGCGGCCAGCACCAGCAGGGCGATCAGGGCGGCCTGGGCCAGCACGACCAGATTGACGAGGGCGCCGATCTCGGCCTGGGGCAGGACCTCCAGCCGGTGGATCAGGGTGGTGGGCCGGTCCAGCCGCAGCGAGGCATAATAGGCCGGCCGGTCCAGGGTCTGGGGCCGGATGTTGAAGGCGCGGCTGGAGGGACTGTCGCGCCCCTGCAGCACCGCCTCGGCCTCGCGCGCGATGGCGTCGTCCGTGTCCTGCGATACCACGGTGCCGCTCTCGAACGACACCACGGGCAGGTCGTTGAACAGACCCGCGCGGGCGGCCTCGATATCCAGCCCGGGCCGCCAGGAAATGTCGAACGACCGGGCAGCGGCGAAGGTCTCGAGCGCTGTGACATCCGCCTCGCTCCACGGCGTGGGCGAAATCAGGATGCGGGCATTCCACGCCGACCGATAGACCATGACGTGGTCCTCGGGCCGCTCGACCCCGGCCCGGATCAGGGCCTCCCGCGCCGTACTCATCACCCGGAAGGCATAGACGGGGAAGTCGCGGATCGAGACGGGGACCGAGACCATGCCGTCGGGCTCAAGGGCCGCCAGATAGGCCTGCATCGCCTCGACCGTAAGCGCGGTGACATTGGCAGGGGCCGCATCGATGAAGTCCGACGAGACGTCGATGACGTCAAAGCGCTCGCCGGGGGCAGCACCCGATGCCCGGGCGACGGCCAAGGGTCCGCCCTCGGCCAGTTGCACGTCGTCGCCCAGCGCCAGACCGCGCGAGGGACCGAGCCCGTGGGTCAGGGCGTGTTTCAGCACCGGCTCGCTTTCGACCACCAGCAGCCGCTCGGCCCCCAGCGCCCGCGCCTCGGCCAGACGGAAGCCGCCGGAGGCCCCGAGGATCAGCGCGCCGGCCCGAGGCCGCAGCACATAGGGGGCCGCCGACAGGGCGCTGTCGGCATAGGCCCCGTCCAGACCGCCTGCCTTGGGCAGGGCCGCGATCCGGCTGCCGTCGCGATAGAGGCCATAGGTCGAAGGCGGGCCCTCGACCTCCATCATGGAGGCATTGTTCGAGACGTCGGCGTCGACCCGCTCGGTGAAATTGTCGAGCATCAGATAGTGACCCCGCGGACGGCGCACCTCGGCCACCACCTCGGCGCCCTGGGTGTTCATCGGCGCATAGACGGCCTTGAACTCGGAATAGGCGGGCGGGGTGCCCAGCAGCAGGATGGCCTCGCCCAGGACGAGCGCGCCTCCGGCCAGCGCCCCGCCGAGGGTGCTGAAGCGGCCCGGCTGAAACAGGGGCGCCAGCGCCAACGGCACGAGCAGCAAGGGCGCCAGAAGGAAGGGGTGGACGAGGAACATCAGCGCCAGGGCGAGGGCCGACCCCAGCCCCGCGCCGATCAGATCATAGGCATAGACCCGTCCGATCTCTCGCGGATTCAGGATGAAGATCAGCGCGATATAGAGGCCGGCCAGAAAGAAGAACGGCAGCAACGCCCCGTAATAGCCCGCGATATTCAGCAGCTGGTCGGCCCAGGTCGTGGGGTTCTGGAGCTGCAGCGGGTTGAAGGGGTTGCGGGCGATCCGCTCGTATCCGACCGCCGCCGCCAGCACCATAGCGGCCGGCAGCACCGCGCGCAGCCAGGCCCCGTGTCGCTCGACGGTGTCACGGAACAGGGCGACGGCGACGCCCGACAGGGCAAAGCCCGCCATAACGATGGAGATGATCCAGTAGCCATACTCGGACCATTTCGCGACGGCGAAATAGCGGGTCAGGGCATTCTCGATGCCGACCACTCCCAGCGCCACGAGGAACAGGGGGATCAGCGCGGCCCGGGTGCTCTTCGACAGGCCGGTCACAGGGCCGCCCACGCCACAGGCGTCCGGATCACGAGGTGATTCCGACACCCGTTTCCGCGCACGGAAGATTTCAAGGTTAACAGCCCCTTAACCCACATGGGGCCATCTGGCCTGACCAGCGTTATCTGTCGACCGCCTTCCCCGAAAACGCGAGGATTCGAGCCTCTGCAGCGGCGTTTTAACCGTCAGCGCGGCCCGAAAGGCACGATCTTGTTGGCGGCGTCATGGCCGATGTCGGCCGCGCCCAGATACGGAATCCCGGACCGGAGGCTCCAGTAGCGCACGATTTCCTCGGGCGTCAGGCCGAACTCGGGCTCATTGGGCGTGACGTCGCTGACCCGGCCGAGGCGGAAGCCCGCGATCCGCCGGATCGAGGCCTGACCGGTCAGATGGAACATCATCCGGTCGATCCGGTAGAGGGCCTCGGACACCTCCTCGATCATCACCACATGGCCGCTCAGATCCGGCTCGATGGCCGTGCCGACCAGCTGGTCGAGGATGGTCAGGTTGAAGGCGACGGTCGGCCGCGCGTCCAGACTGGGCTCCAGCCCCGTCGTCGCTCCCTTGACCAGCCAGTCGAGCGCGCGGTCGACGGCGGCCGCCCCCTCGCGACGTCCGATATCGGCGACCATCGGCCCGTGGGCGACATGGGCAAAGCCGTCCTTGTAGAGGGTGGCCAGCAGGCTTCCGGCATCGGAATAGCCCAGATAGCGTTTGGTCCGGGCTTCGGGTTTGAGGCCGTCGCGCACCGCCTCGGCGATCCGGCACGAGCCATAGCCGCCGCGCGCGAACCAGACGGCGTCGAAGCGCGGATCATTGGCGATCTCGAGGAAGGCCCGGGCGCGCAGGCCATCGTCACCGGCGAAATGGCCGTGGTTGGCGAAACAGGCGGGGTGAAACACGACCTTGACGTCGCCGCCCGGAAAGCGGGCCTCGACGTGGGCCTCCAGCTGCGCGGCCGTGGCCTTGCTGAAGCGCGACGAAGCCGCCACCACGCCGATCCGCGTCACCGATCCCATACTGCGTTTCCCCTGTTGGTCGGGCGGTCAGACAAATCGGGCTCCCGGCTCTGGCGTGCGGTGCGCCCCGTGCTAGTCAGGGCCTTTCCCGACACTCCCCGGTTTCGCCTCCATGAATCAAGACGCCAATCCAGCCGGCTCCTATTTCTTCTGCGGCATCGGCGGGTCGGGCATGCTGCCGCTGGCCCTGATCCTGGTCGCGCGGGGGGCCCGGGTGGCAGGATCGGACCGATCGCACGACCAGGGCCGCAGCCCGGACAAATTCGCCTGGCTGGAAGGTCAGGGCATCGCGCTTCATCCGCAGGACGGGTCGGGCGTGACCGATGCGGCAACGACTGTGGTGGCCTCCGGCGCGGTCGAGGGCACGGTGCCCGACATCGCCGCCGCCCGCCGGGTGGGCGCCCCCGTCATGACCCGGCCGCAGATGCTCTCGGACCTGTTCAATGCGGCCGAGCGCCGCGTCGGCATCGCCGGGACCAGCGGCAAGTCGACGATCACGGGCATGGTGGCCTGGATCCTCGATCAGGCGGGCCTCGACCCGACCGTCATGAACGGCGCGGTGATGACCAATCTGGTCCGCGAGGACACGCCCTTTGCCGCGGCCCGGATCGGCAGCCCCGACCTGTTCGTCTCGGAGGTCGATGAGTCGGACGGCTCGATCCAGCTGTACCGGCCGACGGTCGCCGTGGTCTCCAACATCTCGCTGGACCACAAGTCGATGGAGGAGCTGCGCGCCCTGTTCGGCGGCTTTGCCGGCCATGCCAACGTGGCGGTGCTGAACCTCGACAATGACGAGACCCGGGCGCTGGCCGACACCTTGCCCGCCGATCGGCGGCTGACCTTCTCGCTGGGCAACCCGGCCGCCGACGTGTGCGCCACGGGGGCCGAGGCGACCGTCACCGGAATGCGGTTCCGGCTGGACGGAGCCGAGGTCAGCCTGCAGGTGCCGGGCGCACACAATGTCGCCAATGCGCTGGCGGCCCTCGGCGTCGCGCAGGCGCTGGGTGTATCGCGTGAGGTCGCCATTGCCGCTCTCGGCAGCTTCCGGGGCATCCGGCGTCGGCTGGAAGTGGTCGGACAGGCCGGCGGCGTGACCGTCATCGACGACTTTGCCCACAACCCGGACAAGATCACCGCCACGCTTCAGACCCTGCACGCCTTTCCCGGACGGCTGCTGATCCTGTTCCAGCCGCATGGTTTTGGCCCTCTGAAACTGATGCGCCGCGAGTTCATTGACACCTTTGCGCAGCTGATGACCGCAGAGGACCACCTGATCATGCCCGAGCCCGTCTATTACGGTGGCACCACCGACCGCAGTGTCTCAAGCCCTCAGATTGTCGAGGGTGTGATCGCCGCCGGACGTCAGGCCGAGGCCCGTGCGACGCGCGCGGACTGCGGAGACCGGCTGATCCAGCTGGCCCGGCCCGGCGACCGGATTCTGGTGATGGGCGCCCGCGACGACACCCTGACCACCTTTGCCCGCGAGCTGCTGACGCGCCTTTCGGCATGATGCAGGATCCGCCCGTCGTTCTCGACGAGATCGTGGTCACCGCCCCCCGCCTGCCCGCCGCCGAGGGCGAAGCCGCTTTTTCCGTAATTCGGCTGGACGGCGAGACGCTGGCCCGGTCGATGCGGCTGGACGGGGCGCTGGGCCGGGTGCCCGCCGTGGGTCTGTTCCGGCGCACCACCAGTCTGACTGCCAATCCGACCACCCAGGGTCTGTCGCTGCGCGCCATCGCGCCGAGCGGCGCCGGGCGGGCGCTGGTGGCGCTGGACGGGGTGCCGCTGAATGATCCCTTTGGCGGCTGGATCATCTGGGCCCAGGTGCCGCCCGAGGGTCTGTCGAGTGTCGATGTGGTGCGGGCCGCGGGCACCGGCCCCTATGGTGCAGGCGCGCTGACCGGCTCGGTGCTGCTGCGCGAGCGCGATACCGGCGGGGCCTGGACGGCGGCGGTGGGGGAGCGCGGCTCGGCCCGGCTGGCCGCGTCGGGTACGGGCGACCTTGGACGCCTGCGCTGGGTGGCGACCGCCGTCCATGAGCGGACCGACGGTCATACGCCGGTGCGGGCGCCCCAGGCCGGAGCCGCCGACCGGCCACTGGATCTTGAGGCCAGCGCGGCCTCGCTGCGGCTGGACCTGCCGGTCGGGGATGCGCTGGTCTCTGGCCGGGCCTCCGCGTTCGAAGAGATGCGCGGATCGGGCGTGGAAGGATCGGATGCCGAGGCCGCAGGCACGGCCCTGTCGCTGACCGCCACGCGCCAGCCGGAGGCCGACCGGGCGGGCTGGCGGGTCCAGCTGTGGCGCCGCACCAGCGACCTGCAGAACCGGTTCGTTGCGACCGAGCCCGACCGGTCCTCGACCCGCCCGGCCAACCATCAGTTCCACACCCCCGCGACGGCCTGGGGTCTGAACGCCGCCTGGCGCGTGCGGCGGGGCGGCCTCGAGACCGAGTTCGGCATCGATGCCCGGATGGCCGAGGGCGAGACCAATGAGCGCTATCGCTTCATGGGCGGGGAATTCACCCGCTCGCGTCAGGCAGGCGGCCAGACGTCGGTGGCCGGGGTCTATGCCGAGGCCAGTGCCACACGCGGGCCGTGGCTGGTCACCGGAGGGCTGCGGCTGGACCACTGGACGGCGACCGATGGCCGACGGGTTGAGCGGGACCTGCAGACCGATGCCCTCGTCCTCCAAGAGCGGCCCGCTGATCAGTCGGGCGAGGTGGTGTCGGCCCGGCTGGGGGTGCGCCGTGCCCTGTCGCCCGAATGGTCGGTGCGGGCGGCGGCCTATAGCGCCTTTCGCCCGGCGACCCTGAATGAGCTGCATCGGCCGTTCCGCGTCGGCAATGACATCACCGAGGCCAATGCCGGTCTGGTGCCCGAACAGCTGACCGGGATCGAGGCGGGGGTGGCGCGCGAGACGGACGGACTGGACCTTCGGGCCACAGTCTTTGCCACCCGGATCGAGGACGCCATCGTCAATGTGACCATCGGCGCGGGTCCCGGCGTCTTTCCCCGCGCGGGCTTTGTCCCGGCCGGGGGTGTCCTGCGCGAGCGACAGAATGCCGGGACCATCGAGGCTGTCGGGCTGGAGCTGGAGGCCGAGGCGCGGCTGCGCGAGGGGCTGACCCTGCGGGGCGCGCTGGCGGCCACGGATGCGCGGGTCGACGGCGGGTCACAGGCGCCGCAGCTGACCGGACTGCGCCCGGCCCAGGCGCCGATCTGGAGCGCGACCGCGGGGCTGGACTGGACCCCGGCACCCGACTGGACCGTCAGCGTCGATGGCCGCTGGGAGAGCCGCCGCTTCGACGACGATCTGAACAGCCGCGTGCTGGATCCGGCCCTGACAGTCTCGGCCCGCGTGGAGCGCCGTCTGGCGTCCGGTCTGACGGCCTGGGTCGAGGGGGTGAACCTGTTCGATGCCGACGTCGAGACCGCCGAGACCGGCACGGGCGTGGTGTCGTACGGCCCGCCGCGGACCGTATGGATCGGACTCTCTCGTCGCTGGTAACGCACGGTTACTTGCAAGCGGTTCGCATTTTTGGCACAGGCGCGGGGTGTCGACCTCCTCCGCCCCCGCTCCTGTCCCATCCGCCGCCCGGCTCAGCTCCGCGCGGGCCTTCTGGCTGAAGCAATTGCACCAGTGGCACTGGATCTCGGCCTCGGTCAGCCTGATCGGGCTGATCCTGTTTGCGATCACCGGCTTTACCCTGAACCATGCCGCCCAGATCCCGGCTGAGCCGGTGATGGTCGAGCGCACCGCCACCCTGCCCGCGCCGCTGCTGGAGCGGCTTGAGGCCGTCCCTGCCGAGACCACCGACCCGGTGCCCGAAGCCGTGGCACGCTGGGCCGAAAGTGAGCTGGACGTCTCCGTCGCCGGACGGGCCACCGAGACCACGGAGGCGGAAATCTATGTCGCCCTGCCCCGACCCGGCGGGGATGGCTGGATGACCCTGGACCGCCAGACGGGCGAGGCCTTTGTCGAGGTCACCTCGCGCGGGCCGATCGCCTATCTGAATGATCTGCACAAGGGGCGCGATACCGGCGGGGCCTGGACCCTTTTCATCGATGTGTTCGCGGTCGCCTGTCTGGTGTTTGCCCTGACCGGTCTGGCGCTGCTGGTGCTGCACGCCCGCAATCGCCGGATGACCTGGCCGCTGGTGTCGCTGGGCCTGCTGATCCCGCTGATTCTCGCCCTGATCTTTATCCACTGAGCGTGCCCCGAGTTCCCATGAAGACCCTCACCCTTGCCGCCACCCTGCCCGCCGGCTTGATGCTGATGGGGGCCGCGTCCCCGCTGGCTCCCGGAGACCTGACGGTCAGCATCGGCATTCCGCGCATTTCCAGCGCCTCGTATCACCGGCCCTATGTGGCGGTGTGGATCGAGCGGCCCGACCAGACCGCCGTGCGCACCCTGTCGGTCTGGTACGACACCGCCCTGCCCGCCGGAGAGGGCAAGGACTGGCTGAAGGACATCCGCACCTGGTGGCGCAAGGACGGGCGCAACCTGACCCTGCCGGCGGACGGGGTGTCGGGACCGACCCGCGCGCCGGGCACCCAGACGGTCACGGTCCCGGCCTCGCGCCTGCGCGACCTGCCCGCCGGAAACTATGTGCTGGCGGTCGAGGCCGCGCGCGAGCTGGGCGGACGCGAGATCGTGCGCGTGCCCTTCCGCCTCGGCGCCGCCAACACCGCCTCGGGAACCGGAGACTCCGAACTGGGCGCCGTGCGCGTCACCGTCGCCCGCTGACACTGGACAGGGACAGACCCATGACCCGCTATCGCTTCTCACCGCTTCTGGCCTTTGCCGCCGGGGTCATCGCCCTGATGGCGGTGCCGTTGGGGGCCCATGCCCACCGCGCCTGGATGCAGCCCAGCTCGACCGTGCTGTCGGGCACGGACGCCTGGATCGGCGTCGATGCGGGCATGTCGAACGGCGTCTTCATCGCCGACCACGCGGCCATGCGGCTGGACGGCCTGACCATCACCGGCCCGGACGGCCAGCTGCTGAGCCCCGAGAACATGATGCGCGGGCGCTATCGCGCGACCTTTGATGTGCACCTGACGCAGCAGGGCACCTACCGGATCGCCAATGTGCTGGGCGGGGTGGTGGCAAGCTACACCCTGAACGGCGAGCGCCAGCGCTGGCGCGGCACCCCGGCCGAATATCCGCAGGCCCTGCCGGAAGGCGCAACGGCGGTCGACGCCTCCCTGTCCGCCATGCGGGTCGAGACCTTCGTCACCCTCGGCAATCTGAGCGAAGAGGTGTTCACCCCGACCGGTTACGGTCTGGAGATCGTGCCGATCACCCATCCGAACGATCTGGTACTCGGCGAGCCCGGGCGGTTCCGCCTGCTGGTCGACGGCCGGCCGGCGGCCGGGCTGGCGGTCACCATCGCCCGCGGCGGCTCGCGCTACCGCACTGCTCCGGAAGAGCTGACGCTGACCACCGATGCCGACGGGGTCTATTCGGTCGACTGGCCCGAGGCCGGGATGTACTGGATGCATGCCTCGATCCAGGTGCCGGGCGCGGACGGCAAGCTGCCGCTGTCGGCCCAGTACAACGGGATCGTCGAGGTCCTGCCCTGAGCCGAGCCCTGAGGTCCTGATGTCCGAGCCGACCGCCCCTGCCTCCAGCCGTTCGGCACCGCCGGTCATCGACCTGTCCGGGGGCGCGAACGAGCCACGTCCGGAGACGGACAATCGTGTCCTGATCCCGGCCTTTCGCAGCGCGCCGGAGAAACCGCCGGGGGCGCAGATCGCCCAGCTGGGCGGCGACACCATGGGCACGGTCTGGACGGCCCGGATTGTGGTGAACGACGCGGTCGAGGCGGCCCGCTGGCAGACCCTGATCGAGGAGGAGCTGGGCCGCATCATCGCCCTGTTCAGCCCGTGGGAGCGCAACAGCGAGATTTCCCGGTTCAATGGCGCCCCCGAGGGCACCTGGGCCCTGTCCGATGCCTTCTGGACCGTGCTGACCCGGGCGCTGGAGCTGGCCGACGACACCAATGGCGCGGTCGATCCGACGCTGGGGACGCTGGTCGATCTGTGGGGGTTCGGACCGCCCGGACGCCGTTCCCCCCTGCTGCCCCTGCCCGCCGATGACGAGGTCGAGGCGGCGCGGGCCAACAGCGGCTGGATGCGTCTCAGGCTGAATGTCGATGCGCGGGCGGCGGTGCAGCCCGGCGGGCTGAAGCTGGACCTGTCGGGCATTGCCAAGGGGCATGCGGTCGACCGTATCTCGCTGCGGCTGGCGCGCGAGGGGGCGACCTCGCACCTGTTCGAGATCGGCGGGGAGCTGAAGGGCGTCGGCGTGAAACCGGACGGTCGCCCGTGGTGGGTTGAGCTGGAAAAGCCCGCCGGGCTGGACGCACCCCGTACGATTGCCGCCCTGTATGGCCTGGCCGTGGCGACGTCCGGCGAGGCACGCCGCCAGTTCGTCCACGGCGGCCAGACCTATTCCCACACAATCGACGGGCGGACGGGACGGCCCGTGACCAACGGCATGGTCTCGGTCTCGGTGCTGCACGACTCAGCCATGGTCGCCGATGCACTGGCGACCGCCCTGACCGTGCTGGGGCCGGTGGAGGGCCCGGCCCATGCCGAGGCCGCGGAGATTGCGGCCCTGATGGTTCACCGCACCGACGATGTTCTGGTCGAACAGATGAGCCCCGCGCTTCTGGCCATGCTGGACGTCGGGCGGGAATGATCTCCGTGGGTGGCGAGCTCTGGGCGGCGACGGCGGCCCTGGCCTGGGCCGGGCTGACCGCGTGGTCGCTGCGGCCGCGCCCCGCGCCGGCGGCTATCGGTGAGGCGGCGACGCTGGTTGTGCACGCCAGCCAGACCGGCAGCGCCGAGGCCCTGGCCGAAGAGGCGGCGGCCGCCCTGTCCGCCGCCGGACTGACGGTTCAGCACCTCAGCCTGTCGCAGCTGACCGCCGATCTGCTGTGCAGGGCCGAGCGACTGTTCCTGATCGCCGCGACCACGGGCGAGGGCGATGCGCCGGATGAGGCCACCGGCTTCCTGCGGCGGCTGATGCCCTCTCCGCCCGACCTGTCGCACCTTCAGGCGGGCGTTCTGGCCCTCGGCGACAGCAGCTATGGCCACTATTGCGGCTTTGGCCGGTCGCTGGACAGCTGGCTGGCCCGGGCGGGGGCAACGGCCCTGTTCGACCGGGTCGAGGTGGACCGGCTGGACCCCGGTGCCCTCGCCCATTGGCGGCACCAGTTGACGGCCGTGACCGGCGCAACCTTTGCCCGCGAGACGCGCAGTCGTCCGCATCGCCCCTGGCGTCTGGAACGGCGCGCCCATCTGAACCCGGGAAGCCCTGGCCATCCGGTCTATCGTCTACGCCTGCGGCCCATCGGCGATCTGCCGGACTGGCGGGCCGGGGATGTGGCCGAGGTCGAACTGCCCGAAGCCATCGCGGGCCAGCCGGGTCAGCTGCGCGACTATTCCATCGCCACCGTGCCCGCGGACCGGGCGATGGATCTGATCATCCGCGAGACGGTGCGGGAGGACGGCACCCCCGGTCTGGCGTCGGCCTGGCTGCTGGATCGCTGCAAGATCGGCGAGACGGTGCCGCTGCGCATCCGGAGCAACCGGACCTTCCATGGCCCCGACGCGACCACGCCGCTGATCCTGATCGGCAATGGCACCGGGCTGGGCGGACTGGCGGGGCATCTGTCGGAGCGGGCCAGAGCCGCCAGGCCAGGGCCGGCGTGGTTGGTGTTCGGGGAGCGGACCCGGGCCCATGACGCGCTGCTGGACCAGCGACTGCAGGGCTGGATCGCGGCCGGGGTGCTGACCCGACTGGACCGGGCCTTCTCGCGCGATCCCGGCGGTGCCCGCTATGTGCAGGACATTCTGCGGGCCGAGGCGGGGGCGGTGCGCGACTGGATCGCACGAGGCGCCACGATCATGGTGTGCGGCAGTCTGAAGGGAATGGCGCCGGGCGTCGATGCGGCGCTGCGCGACATCCTGGGCGAGGACCGGCTGCTGGATCTGCGCGAGGCCGGACGGTACCGGCGGGATGTGTATTAGGCGCCCTTCGCGACCGCCTTCATCGACACGGACGGATCGGCCAGCTTTTCGGCATCCACCGGCGTGGCCTTCGCGATCAACAGGCGCCCGCCCATGAATTCGGCCGGGGCATTGACCGCTTCGATGCACAGCAGGCGGTCGCCCGCGAGATGGAAGACGGCCAGCCCGTCGCCATCCGCCACGGTGCGCACGACCTTGCGATCCGCGCCGTCGGAGAGCCCCGCCATCTGAAGTTTCAGATCGTACTGGTCCGACCAGAACCACGGCACTTCGGGTGGCGGCGGGTTGCGGCCGGTGAGGGCGGCGGCGGCCTGTTTGGCCTGCTCCAGCGCATTGGGCACACTCTCCAGCCGCACCATGCGACCGTCATGCACGGGCACCGGCCGCCGGGTCATGTCGCCGAGGGCATAGATGTCGGGGTCGGAAGTGCGGGCGGTCTCGTCGACGACCACCCCGCCGTCGCACGTCAGACCGGCGGCGGCGCCCAGACCTTCGCAGGCCACGCCGCCGACGCCGACGATCACCAGATCGGCCGGCAGGCTCTGGCCGTCGTCCAGCGTGACGCCGGCGACCGATCCATCCTCTCCCGGCTGGAAGGCCACGACCGTCCGCCCGGTCAGGAGCGTCACGCCCTGTCGGGTGTGGGCGTCGTGCATAAAGTCGGCCAGCACCTCCGACGCCACCCGGGCCAGCAGGCGGGCCTCGCGTTCGACCACGACGACCTCGGCACCCAGTGCCCGGGCCGAGGCCGCGACCTCCAGCCCCACATAGCCGCCGCCGACCACGGCCAGCCGCGCGCCGGGCTTGATCGCCGCCCTGAGCTTGCGCCCGTCCGCGAGGGTCCGCAGCTCCAGCACGCCCGGAAGGTCCGCGCCCGGCACCGCCAGCTTCCGCGCCGTGGAGCCGGTCGCCAGGATCAGGGTGTCGTAGGTGACGGTCGTCTCATCCGACAGGACCACCTGTTTTGCCGCCCGGTCGATGGCGGTGACCGTCTGGCCCAGCCGCATCTCGATATTCTGTTCGACATAGAAGTCGGCGGGCCGCAGCAGCAGGTCCTCCTCCTCGCCCTCCCCCTTCAGCAAGGCCTTGGACAGGGGCGGGCGCTGATAGGGGGCGACCGGCTCCTCGCCGATCAGCAGCACCTCGCCGTCAAAGCCATACTGTCTCAGAAGCGCGGCCGCACTGCCCCCGGCATGCCCCGCGCCCACGATCACGATCCTGCTCATGACCCGGACATAGGCTGCGATCGCCGGTCGCACCATAGGCAAGGATCGACGCTTGACCGTGCCACTGTTACAGCATAGTGGAACGCGCCATGACCGACGCCCTTCCCCCCAATGCCGCTGTCGCGGCCCGCAGCCGGCTGGATCTGTACGACGCCCTGCTGTGCCTGAAGACGCGCGAGGAGGTCGATGCCTTCCTCGCCGATCTGTGCACGCCCGCCGAGGTGCGCGCCTTTGCCGAGCGCTGGCAGGTGGCGCGCCTGCTGGACGCGGGCGGCAAGTCGTACCGCGAAATCGCCGCCGAGGCGCAGGCCAGCCCGACCACGGTCGTGCGCGTGGCCCGCTTCCTCAAGGAAATGCCGCATCAGGGCTATCGCCTGGTGCTTGACCGACAGTCCGGAGTATCCGCGTGAGCAAGGTTCAGGGGCGACTTCGCATCGCCATTCAAAAATCCGGCCGTCTGGCCGAGCGCAGCCTCGACCTGATCCGCAATGCGGGCCTCAGGGTCATCAAGGGCAATAACGACCTGCTCTACAAGGTCGAGAATGCGCCGGTCGACCTGCTGCGGGTGCGCGACGACGACATCCCGACCTTTGTCGCCGACGGCGTCTGCGACCTCGGCATTGTCGGCGAGAATGTGCTGGAGGAAGCCCGCAACGGCGGACCGCTGGCCGAGGTGGTCATGCCGCTGGGCTTTGGCCGCTGCACGCTCAAGATCGCCGCGCCCGAGAGCTTGGGCTGGGACGGCCCGGCCTCGCTGAATGGCCTGAGGCTGGCGACCAGCTATCCGCGCATTCTGGGCCGCTGGCTGGCCGACAACGGCGTCGAGGCCGGGGTGATCACCATGCGCGGGGCGGTCGAGGTCGCGCCACGGCTGAAGCTGGCCTCGGCCATCTGTGACCTCGTTTCGACCGGGGCGACGCTGGAGGCCAATGGTCTGGTACCGCTGGACACGGTGTTCGAGAGCCAGGCGGTGCTGATCCGGTCGCCCCAGCCGGTGGAAGACGCGCTGGAGCCGCTGCTGGAAAACCTGATCACCCGCATCGGCGGGGTGGTGGCCTCGCAGGATGCCAAATACGTCATGCTGAACGCGCCCCGTGCTGCGCTGGACCGGATCACCGCCCTGTTGCCGGGGTCGGAGTCGCCGACCGTGATGCCGCTGTCGGGACGCGACGATGCGGTGGCCGTCCACGCCGTGTGCCAGGAAGCCGTCTTCTGGGAGACGCTGGAGCGACTGAAGGCCGAGGGCGCCTCGTCCATCCTGGTCCTGCCCATCGAGAAGATGATGTGATGCGCCAGATCGACTGGACGACCCTGTCGGCCGAGGCGCAGCGCGAGGCGCTGGCCCGGCCGGCGCAGCGCACCGAGGCGCGCGTCAGCGACGTCGTGCGCGAGATCTTTGACGATGTGCAGGCGCGTGGGGGCGCGGCGGTCACCGACTGGAGCCTGAGGCTGGACGGCGCCGCCCCCCGGCGCATCGTCCTCACGCCCGATGTGGTCAGCGAGGCGCGCGCCGCCCTGCCGCCCGCCGACACCCGCGCCCTGCGGATCGCCGCCGAGAATGTCCGCATCTTTCATCAGGCCACGCGGCCGGACGATACGAACTGGGTCGAGACGACGCCCGGCGTGCGATCCAGGCTGGTGTGGCGGCCCATCGCCTCGGCGGGCCTCTATGTCCCGGGCGGCAGTGCGCCGCTGTTCTCGTCCCTGTTGATGCAGGCCATCCCGGCGGGCGTCGCCGGGGTCGCGCGGCGTGTGGCTGTGACCCCGCCCACCCGGGACGGCGGCGTTCACCCCGCCATGATCCTCGCGGCGGAGGAAGCCGGGCTGGAGGCCCTGTGGCTGATCGGCGGGGCGCAGGCCATTGCCGCCCTGACCTTTGGTGCGGACCTTGAGGACGGCGAGATCGCGCCGGTCGACAAGCTGTTCGGACCGGGCAATGCCTGGGTCGCCGAGGCCAAGAAGCAGGCGAGCGCCCTGCCCGGCGGACCGGCGGTCGACATGCCGGCGGGACCGTCGGAGCTGATGGTCATCGCTGACTCCGGCGCCGATCCCGAAATCGCCGCCGCCGACCTGCTCAGCCAGGCCGAACACGACGCCGATGCCCAGGTGCTGCTGGTGTCCAACAGCCGGGGCGCGATCGCCGCCATCCTTGAGGAGGTCGAACGCCAGCTGCAAACCCTGCCGCGCGCCGACATCGCCCGCCGGTCGCTGGCCGAGGGCCGCGCCATCCGCGTCGCCGATCTGGCCGAGGCCTGCGCCGTCGCCAATCTGTACGGCCCCGAGCACCTGGCGATCCAGACGCTCGACGCCGAGCAACTGGTGGACCGCATCAATGCTGCCGGCGCCATCTTTGTCGGAACATGGGCTGCCGAGACGCTGGGGGACTATGCCGCCGGACCCAGCCACGTCCTGCCGACCGACGGCGGGGCGCGCACCCTGGGCGGGATCACCACGGCCAGCTTCATGACCTCGATGTCGGTGCAGTCGGTGTCCGAGGCGGGCGCCGCGGCCCTTGCCCCCATCGCCGCGCGCCTCGCCCGGCTGGAGGGGCTGGAAGCCCACGCCCGCGCGGCCGATCTGAGGTGTTCGTCATGACCGCGCTTCCCGCGCCCTTCGCCCCGCTGGTCTCCGGAGGGGAAGGCCTCGACCGCTATCCGGTCGGCACCGCAGCGCTCGCCGCCCGTATGGCCGAGGTCTACGGCGTGCCCGCAGAGCAGGTCCTGCCGGTGCGCGGCGCGACCCACGGGTTTGAGCTGATCTTCCGTCTGGCCCTGCGCGAACAACTGGACGTTCAGGCGCCGGAGGGCGAGCCCTATGCGACGCTGGCCGCCATCTATCCGTCGGCGGTCGAGCCCGCCGGGGTCATTCGCATCGGCGGGCGGGGCCAGAACGGGGGTGACGCCGCGTCGTGCGACCTCCTGGTCATGGACGAGGCCGCCATTGAGTTCGGGGCTGGCCTCTCGGTCGCCGCCCGCGTCGCCGGTACGCCCAATCTGATCGTGGTGCGCAGTCTGTCGCTGGCCTACGGGCTGGCGGGCGCCCGTGTCGGTGCGCTGATCGCCCGACCCGAAGTGCTGGAGCGGCTGCGCGGGGTGCTGGAGCCCCATGCCCTGCCTGAGCCGTCCGTGCGCCTGGCCCTGCAGGCGCTGGACCCGTCGCGCATGATCGAGACCGAGGCCCGCATCGCGGCGGTGCGGACCGAGCGGACCCGCATGGTCGAGGCCCTTGGTGCGGACGCGACGGCCGAGCCGGGCCCGGCTGTGCGGCTGCGCGGTGAGGGTCTGGATGCGACGATCGCGCGCCTGACTGCCCTGGGCGTGCCTTTCGAGATCGACGACGGCCTGTGCCTGCCGGTCTTTGCCATAAGCGCGCTCAACGACCGCACCCTGTCGGCCTTCGGCGTCACGGGCGCCGCCCGCGCCAACCGCACCGGCGAGGCCGTGCGCGACACCAAGGAAACGCGCATCGTCTGCGCCGTCGATCTGGACGCCACGGGCCCCGTCCGCATCCACACCGGCGTCGGCTTCTTTGACCACATGCTGGAGCAGGTCGCGGCCCACGGTGGCTTCTCCCTGCGTCTCGCCTGCGAGGGCGATCTGCACACCGATCCGCACCACACGATCGAGGACTCGGCCATCGCCCTCGGTCAGGCCCTGAAGCAGGCGCTGGGCGAGCGGCGCGGCATTGCCCGTTATGGCTTTGTCCTGCCAATGGACGAGGCCAATGCGACCGTCTCCATCGACCTGTCCGGCCGGCCCTATCCGGTGTTCGAGGGGACGTTTGCGACCCCCTTCATCGGCGACTACCGCACTGATCTGACGGCCCATGTGTTCCGCTCGCTGGCCGAGCACCTCGGCGCCGCCATCCATGTGTCGGTCACCGGCGAGGACGACCACCACAAGACCGAGGCCGTCTACAAGGCCTTTGGCCGCGCGCTGCGTCAGGCCATCCGCATCGAGGGCGACGCCGTGCCCTCGACCAAGGGTGTGCTGTGACCGAGATCGCCATTCTCGACTATGGCGCGGGCAATCTGGCCTCGGTGCAGTTCGCTTTCGAGCGGCTGGGGGCACGGGTGCACCGGGTGTCGGACGCAGCGGGCATCGACGCGGCCGAGCGGCTGGTGCTGCCCGGCGTGGGGGCGGCCGCCTGGGCCATGCGGCGGCTGGATGCGCTGGGGCTGAGCGATCCGATCCGCGCCTTTCCCCGCCCGCTGATCGGCCTGTGTCTGGGCCAGCAGCTGCTGTTCGAGACCAGCGCCGAGGGCGATGCCGCCATGCTGGGACTGATCCCCGGACAGGTGAGCGCGCTCACGCCCGGGCCGGGACTGACCGTGCCGCACATGGGCTGGTCGGCCCTGTCCGATCTGGCCGTCGATCCCCTGACCGAGGGTGTCGAGGATGGCTCTTACGTCTATTTCGTCCACGGCTTTGCCTGTCCGGACGGTCCGGCGACGCTTGCCCGCGCCCGCCACGGCGCGCCCTTCCCCGCCATGGTCCGTCAGGGCAATCGCTGGGGCTGCCAGTTTCACCCCGAGCGCTCGTCGACGACGGGCGCGCGTATCCTTTCGAACTTTCTGGCGATCGACGCATGATCCTGTACCCCGCCATCGACCTGAAGGACGGCGTCTGTGTGCGGCTGATGCACGGGCGTTTCGATCAGGTGACCCGCTATGACGACGATCCGGTCGCGCGGCTGAGCGCCTTTGCTGATGCCGGGGCCGACTGGGTCCACATCGTCGATCTGGACGGCGCCCAGGCCGGGCGCGCGGTCCAGCACGAGACCCTGTCGCGACTGGCGGGGACCGGGCGGGCGCAGATCCAGTCCGGCGGCGGCGTGCGTACGCAGGATGACGTGAGTCGCCTGCGCGACGCCGGGGTCGCCCGGGTCGTGGTCGGCTCGCTGGCCGTGACCGCGCCCGGCACGGTGCGCGGCTGGCTGGAGGCTCTCGGCCCCGAGGCTCTGACGCTGGCGCTGGATGTACGCGTCACCGACGACGGCATCGTTCCGGCGCTGAAGGGCTGGACCGAGGCCGCGCCGCTGGATCTCTGGGCCGTGCTCGACCTCTATCCCGAGGGCGTGTTTCGCCACCTGCTGGTCACCGACATCGGCCGCGACGGCGCCCTGACCGGCCCCAATATCGACCTGCTGGCCGACATTGTCCGGCGTCGGCCGGACCTGAAGGTCCAGGCCTCGGGCGGGGTGGCACAGACGTCCGACCTGACGGCCGCGCGCGACGCGGGCTGTGATGGCGCCATCATCGGCCGCGCCCTCTACGAGGGCCGCTTTACCGTCGAGCAGGCGCTTGAGGCCGTGCGATGACCGCCCGGCGCATCATCCCGTGCCTCGACGTCAAGGATGGGCGGGTGGTCAAGGGCGTGCGGTTCGAGGGCCATGTCGACATGGGCGACGCGGTCGAGCTGGCGCTGCGTTATCGCGATCAGGGGGCCGATGAGCTGGTCTTCTACGACATCACCGCCAGCCCGGAGGGCCGGACGCTCGACTACCGCTGGATCGCCGACATCGCGCGCGATCTGGACATCCCCTTCTGTGTCGCCGGCGGCATCGCCGATGCCGATCAGGCCGCTCGCTGTCTGGACCACGGGGCCGACAAGGTCTCGGTCAACTCGCGGGCGCTGGCCCGGCCCGAACTGATCAGCGAGATGGCCGAGCGACTGGGCCGTCAGTGCGTGGTGGTCGGCGTCGACAGTCGCCTCATCGACGGCGAGTGGCAGGTGCACCAGTTCACCGGTGACCCCTCGGCCACCAGGCGCACGGGCCGCCGCACCCTGGACTGGATCCTCGAAGCCGAGGCCCTGGGCGCGGGCGAGATCGTGCTGAACGTCATGGATCAGGACGGGGTGCGGAACGGCTACGACCTCGCCCAGCTGAAGGCGGCGCGCGACCGGCTGACCATTCCGCTGGTCGCCTCGGGCGGGGCGGGGGCACCCGGCCATTTCCGCGAGGTGTTCGAACAGGCCGATGTCTCGGGCGCGCTGGCGGCCAGTGTGTTCCACGCCGGGGCCATCGCCATCCCCGACCTCAAACGCTATCTCGCCGACGCCGGACAGGAGATCAGGCTGTGACCGTCAATCCCGACACGCTGGATTTCGAAAAGGGTAGCGGCTTGGTCCCCGTGGTAGTTCAGGACGCCGCAACGCTTCAGGTGCTGACCCTGGCCTATATGGACCGCGCCGCGCTGGAGGAAACGCAGGCAAGCGGCGAGGCCACCTTCTTCTCGCGTTCGCGCGGCGGGCGCTGGCGCAAGGGCGAGACCTCGGGCGACCGGCTGCACGTCGTCTCGATCACGCCCGACTGCGACGGCGATGCCCTGGTGCTCAAGGTCCAACCGGTCGGCAATGCCTGTCACCTGAACCGCATCAGCTGTTTCGGCGAGGCGGATGCCCCGGGACTGGGTCGCCTCGGTCGGCTGGAGGCCACCATCGCCGCCCGCGCCGAGGCTGATCCGGCCGAGAGCTGGACCGCCCGCCTGATGGCCGAGGGGCCGAAGCGCGCCGCGCAAAAGGTCGGGGAAGAGGGGGTGGAAACGGCGCTGGCCGGAGCGGCCGGCGACACCGACGAGCTTGCGAATGAGGCGGCGGACCTCATTTATCACCTGTTCGTTCTGCTCAAGACGCGTCACATGGTGTTTCAGGACGTGCTCGACGTGTTGGCCCGGCGGGCCGAAGCGGCCAAGAACCCTGACTGACGGCGCGCCTCTTCGGTCGGCGCGCCCGGACGAAGAGACGGAGAGGCGAATGTCGGCCCTGATACTGTTCGGCGGAGGTGGCGATCTGGCGCTGCGCATGCTGCTGCCGTCGCTCTATTTCCTCGACCACGACGGTCTGCTGGATCCCGAGCTGAAGATCATCGCCGCCGCCCGCTCGGACGAGACGCGCGACGACTATATCGCGCGTGTCAGGGCCTCGGTCGAACCGCGCGCAACCTCTGACGACGCCTGGTCGGACGACACCTGGACCCGGCTGGCCGGTCGCCTCGACTATCTGGCGCTGGACGCCACCAGCGCGGACGAGCTGAAGGCGTTGAAGGCGAAAATCGGGGACGGCTCTGTAACCGCTTTCATGGCCGTCTCCCCCTCGCTCTACGGCCGGATTGTCCCCGCCATGCACGCCGCGGGGCTGGCCGGGCCGGACACCCGCATCGTGCTGGAAAAGCCCGTCGGCCGCGATCTGGAGAGCTTCCGCGAGATCGACGATGCCGTCTCGGCCGTGTTCGACGAGAGCCAGGTGTTCCGCATCGACCACTATCTGGGCAAGGAGACGGTCCAGAACCTGATCGCCCTGCGCTTCGGCAACACCATTTTCGAGCCGCTGTGGAACAATCTGACCATCGACCATGTGCAGATCACCGTGGCCGAGACCGTCGGGGTGGGCGACCGCTGGCCCTATTATGACGAGTACGGCGCATTGCGTGACATGCTGCAGAACCACATGCTGCAGCTGCTGTGCCTTGTCGCCATGGAACCGCCGTCCGACATCGACGCGGACTCGGTGCGCAACGAAAAGGTCAAGGTGCTGCGCAGCCTGCGGCCCATCACCGTCGAGGAAGTGACCCGCGTCACGGCGCGCGGTCAGTATCCGGAGTATCTGAGCGAACGAGGCGCCCCGACCGACACCGAGACCTTTGTCGCCATCCGCGCTGACATCGACAACTGGCGCTGGGCGGGCGTGCCCTTCTTCATGCGCACCGGCAAATGCATGGCTGAAAAGCGCACGGAGATCGTCATCCAGTTCAAGCCGGTGCCGCATTCGATCTTCGGGCGGGACGGATCCAGCTACCGTGGCTCGATTCAGCCCAACCGCATGATCATTGAACTTCAGCCCGACGAGGACATTTCTCTTGAGGTGATGAACAAGCAACCGGGTCTGGACCAGCGCATGCAGCTGCAGCCCATCACCATGAGCCTGTCGTGGGGGCACAATGACCGCAAGGCCCGCCCGCCCCGCCGCCGTATCGCCTATGAGCGTCTGCTGCTGGATGCCATGTCGGGCGACTCGACCCTGTTCGTGCGTCGCGACGAGGCGGAACAGGCCTGGAAATGGGTCGATGAGGTCTCGGATGCCTGGCAGGACGCGGGCATGAAGGTCGAGCCCTATGACACCGGCAGCTGGGGCCCCGAGGCCGCCGACCTGCTGCTGTCCCGCACCGGCCGCCGATGGAACAGTCATGAGCGTTGAGATCGAAACCTTTGCCCATCGCGCCGACTGGGCTGCGGCCTGCGCCGCGCGGATGACCAACGCCCTGGCCGGCGCCCTGACCGAACGCCCGCGCGCCTTTTTCGCAGGCTCGGGTGGCTCGACCCCCGGTCCTGTCTATGCCGCGATACGCGAGGCCGATCTGGACTGGAGCCGGGTCACCGTCACCCTGGTCGATGAGCGTCACGTGCCGGAAAACTCGCCCGAGTCGAACGCCACCCTGCTGAAGACCAGCCTGCCGGTCGGGCCGGGTCAGGCCGATTTCATCCCGCTGCACAGTGCCGCGCCCACCGTGGACCGGGCCGCCGCCGTCGCCAGCCGGGCCTTGGCCAGCGCCACCGACCGGCTGGACGCGGCCCTGCTGGGCATGGGCGAGGACGGGCACATCCTGTCGATGTTCCCGGAAAGCCCGACGCTCAAGACCCTGCTGATCCCGACCCTGACGCCCGCCATACTGGGCGTGCCGCCCGGCCGTGACGGGATGGCCCCCAGCCGCGAGCGCCTTTCGATGAACCTGCCCTGGCTGATGGCCTGCGGCACCGTTGTCATGGCCCTGACCGGGTCGGCCAAGCGCCGTGTGTTCGAGGATCAGGTCATGAGTGACCCGAGCCTTGTTCCCGTCGCGGCACTGGCCGCCCACATCCCTCACCTGCAAGTCCTCTGGACGGAGCAGACCGTATGACCGACCTCCACCCCACCCTGCGAGCCGTTACAGACCGCATCATCGCCCGCAGCCGCGACACGCGCGCCGACTATCTGCGGCGCATGGACGAGGCCGCGACCAACCGGCCCGGGCGCGCCAAGCTCAGCTGCGCCAACTGGGCCCACGCCTTTGCCGGAGCCCCGGTCAAGGACAAGCTGAACGCCATGTCGGGCAGCCAGCCGAACCTTGGCATCGTCACCGCCTATAATGACATGCTGTCGGCGCATCAGCCGTTCGAGCGCTTCCCCGAGATCATCCGTCAGGCCGTGCGCGAGGTGAATGCCACCGCCCAGGTTGCCGGCGGCACGCCCGCCATGTGCGATGGGGTGACCCAGGGCCGCCCCGGCATGGAGCTGTCGCTGTTCAGCCGCGACCTGATCGCCATGTCGACCGCCATCGCCCTGACGCACGACGCCTTTGATGCCGCCCTTTGCCTCGGCGTCTGCGACAAGATCGTGCCGGGCCTGTTCATGGGCTCGCTGGCGTTCGGCCACCTGCCGGTCGTGTTCGCCCCCGCCGGTCCCATGCCCAGCGGCATTCCGAATGCGGAAAAAGCCCGGGTCCGCGCCCTCTATGCCCAGAACAAGGTCGACCGCGCGACCCTGCTGGAGAGCGAGGTGGCCAGCTATCACTCGCCCGGCACCTGCACCTTTTACGGCACGGCCAACTCCAACCAGATGATGATGGAAGTGATCGGCCTGCATCTTCCGTCCACGGCCTTTGTCCATCCGGATACCGGCCTGCGCGATGCGCTGACAGCGGCGGCGGCCAAGCGGGCGGTCGAGCTCGCCCGCTCGGGCGAGGGCCGGATGAGCCGGGTGGTCGATGAGAAGTCGATCGTCAACGCCATCATCGCCCTGCTGGCGACCGGCGGCTCGACCAATCACGCCATCCATCTGGTCGCCATGGCGCGCTCGGCGGGTGTTCTTATCGACTGGACGGACCTGGATGAACTGAGCAGCTGCACGCCGCTGCTGGCGCGGGTCTATCCGAACGGATCAGCCGATGTGAACGCCTTCCAGGCGGCGGGCGGCGTGGCCTTTGTCGTGCGCGAACTGGCGAACACCGGCCACCTGCACACCGACGTCACCACCGTCATGGGCGAAGGGCTGGAAGCCTATTATCAGGAGCCCATGCTGGACGCGGACGGCCAGCTGGTCTGGCGCGACGGCGTCTCCGAAAGTCTGGACACGGACATTCTCCGCCCCGTCTCGGATCCGTTCCAGAAAGACGGCGGCCTGCGCCTTGTCCAGGGCGACCTGGGCCGGGCAGTCATCAAGGTGTCGGCGGTCAAGCCCGAGCACCGGGTGGTCGAGGCCCCCGCCGCCGTCTTCGACAGTCAGGAAGCCGCGCTGGAAGCTTTCAAACAGGGAGACCTGGACCGCGATGTGGTCGTCGTGCTGCGCTTTCAGGGGCCGAAGTCGAACGGCATGCCCGAACTGCACAGCCTGTCGCCGGCGCTCAGCGTGTTGCAGGATCGCGGCTTCAAGGTCGCCTTTGTCACCGACGGCCGCATGTCCGGTGCCTCGGGCAAGACGCCGGCGGCCATCCACCTCAGCCCCGAGGCCCTGGCCGGGGGCTCGATCGCCCGGGTGCGCGACGGCGACATCCTCCGTCTTGACCCGGATCAGGGCGTGCTGACCGTCGTCGGCGTGCCGGACTTTGCCGATCGCCCCTGCGCCCCGCGTGCCGAAGGCCACCTTCAGACCCACTCCTGGGGCTATGGGCGCGAACTGTTCGGGGCCTTCCGCGATGCGGTCAGCTCGGCCGAGGAAGGCGCCTCCATCTGTTTTGCCCAGCCACCCGCCGGACCACCCGGCACGGATACCCCGCCCGATCCCAATGTCGTCGACCGCACCATGGACGCCTGAATGAGCCCTGCTCCCCTGCACCTCGTAGGCGATGTCGGCGGCACAAATGCCCGCTTTGCCCTGTCGCGCATGGTCGATGGCGTACCGCGCGTCGAGCACCACCAGAGCTTTCCGGCCGAGGATCACCCAACCTTTCTGGACGGGGTGCGGGCGTTTCTGGAGGGGTGTGACGAGCGGCCGAACGGCGGGGTGATTGCCGTGGCCGGGCCGGTCACCGACGGCTTCATCGACCTGACCAATTCCCCCTGGCGGGTGTCCGAGGGCGAGCTGGCCAGCCTGGGTGTGGGCCCGATCCGGCTGATCAACGATTTCGAGGCCCTCGCCTGGGCCGCGCCAATCATCGGGGGCGATGACCTCGCCCATCTGGGGGGGCCGCAAACGGGCGATCCGCTGCAGACGCTGGCGGTACTGGGACCGGGCACCGGGTTCGGCGTCTCGGCGCTGGCCCGCGACCGCTGGGGCTCGGCCGTGGCGCTGGCGTCCGAAGGCGGCCATGTCGACTTCCCGCCATCCGACGCCATCGAGGACGAGGTCCTGCGTATCCTCAGGCGGCGCTACACCCGGGTGTCGATCGAGCGGCTGGTGTGCGGACCCGGTCTGGTCAATCTGCACCGGGCGCTGGCCGAGATCGACGGTCGCCCGACCTCGATCGACGACCCGGCAGAGATTACCCGCGACGCCCTGGCCGATCCGCGCAGCGCCTGCGGCGCCACGCTCGCCCGCTTCTGCGCCATCCTCGGCTCCGTCGCCGGGGACGTGGCCCTGACGACCGGGGCGCGCGGCGGGGTCTATGTCGCGGGCGGCATTGCGCCGCGCATTCTGGACTTTCTGAAGGCCAGCCCCTTCCGCGAACGCTTCGAACAGAAGGGTCGCTTCACCCCCTATATGCAGGCCATTCCGACCTGGGTGATCCTGCACAAACAGGCGGCGCTTCTGGGGGCGGCCCGGGTCGCCTGTCGCAACGACTGATCTGCGTCCATTTGCGGACAGTCTCACGGTAACGTGAACCCATCGCGATCCCGCGCATTTCTCCTGTCTCAATGGAGGAAGGACCCACCCATGCGTAAGATCATCATCGCTTCCCTGTCGGCGTTCGCCCTGGCGGGTGCTGCGGCCTGTGGCGACACGACCGACGACGACACCATGATCACCGAGACCGATCCGGCAGTCATGGAAGAGCCGTCGACCATGACCCCGGCCGAGCAGGACGCCATGACGCCCGGCACGACGGACGACATGACCATGCCGCCGGCAGACACCACGGACACCACGCCGATGACCGACGACGACATGACGACGCCGCCGGCGCAGTAGGACTTTCCGACTGCCGGGGAGTCATGCCCCCGGTCATCCTTCGGAAGGAGAGGCCCCGCCATCCCCCCGGCGGGGCCTTTTTTCTGCGCCTATCCGGCCCGTTTGGGGGGCCAGGGAATGAAGGCGCTGGTCCGCTTCACATAGTCGGCATAGCCGGGCCGCGAGCTGTGAATCGACTTTTCGGTAATGCCGATGCCGGACCATTTGGTCAGGGTGAAGGTCAGGAAGATCGGCCCCAGAATCGAGGCCAGACCCGGCCCTGTCTCGGCCGCGATCAGATACAAGCCCCACCACACACAGGCGTCGCCGAAATAGTTGGGATGGCGGGTATAGCGCCACAGGCCGGTGTCCAGCACCTTGCCCTTGGTCGAAGGATCCCGGCGGAAGGCCGCCAGTTGCGCATCGCCGACCGTCTCGAACACCAGGCCGAGGACGAACAGGGCCACCCCGGCCCAGCCGATCCAGCCCACCGGCGGCGCCTCTGCCACCTGACCCAGCTGCACCGGCAGGGAGGTCAGCCACGCCAGCCCTCCCTGCGGCAGGAAGACGAACAGCAGGGCGACCATCGGCCAGCTCTTGCCGGTCTTCGTCTGGCGGCCGATCAGATCGGCATAGCGGCGGTCCTCGCCGTGCGCCCGCCAGCGCAGGAACAGGTGCAGGCCCAGCCGCACCGCCCACAGGCCGCACAGCCCGACCAGCAGACCCGATCGCAGGGCATCGCCGTCCGTCCGGGGCCAGGTCACCAGCGCCAGAAACAACATGGCCAGCGGCCAGACGGCATCGATGAAGCTGACGTCGCGGATGCGCACGGCCACCAGCCACAGCAGGCTCATGACGCCCAGGATCAGCGCCAGATTGACGCCCAGCAAAAGGCCGATCTCGGTCAGGGTCATGGGCAGGGCTCCGTCAGCAGGGGGACAGTCCCCTATACGCCTGATCCGGTGCAGTGGATGCCCGTGGCCTCGACCATCACTCGCGGTGTTGCGCCCCGAAGGTCCGTTCCAGCCGCCGCTCCAGCCGCGTCTTCACGCCGTCGATCAGGCTGAAGGCCGCCGGGATGAAGATCAGCGACAGCGCCGTCGAGGTGATCAGACCGCCGATCACGGCCACCGCCATCGGGCTGCGGAACTCGGTGCCCTCGCCGAACGCAAGCGCGATCGGCAGCATGCCCAGTCCCATGGCGAGCGTCGTCATGATGATCGGCCGGGCCCGCTTGTGAGCCGCGTCAAGGATGGCCGCGCGGCGGTCCATGCCGTCCTTCATGGCGATGATGGCATAGTCGACCAGCAGGATGGAGTTCTTGGCTGCGATCCCGGTCAGCATGATGATGCCGATCAGGGCCGGCATCGACAGCGACTTGCCCGTCACCAGCAGCAGGAAGAAGGCCCCGCCGAACGACACAGGCAGCGCCGCCAGAATGGTGATCGGGTGGAAGAAGCTGCGGAACAGCAGCACCAGCACGACATACATCAGCAGGATGCCGGTCACGATGGCGAACATGAAGCCGCTGGCCGTTTCCTGCAGATTCTCCAGCTCGCCGGATACAGCCTGGCTGACTCCCGCCGGCAGGTTCTGCATGGCCGGCAGATTGTCGACGCGCGTGGACGCCTGGCCCAGCGTAATGCCGTTAAGCTCGGCCGTCAGGGTGGCGACGCGCTTGCGGTCCAGACGATCGATCTGGTTCGGGCCGGCCCCGAAAGAGATATCGGCCACCGACGTCAGCGGCACCGAGGCTCCCGACGCGGTCGGCACGCGCAGGTTTTCCAGAATGCCCAGATCGCTGCGGGCTTCCTCGCGCAGCATCACCCGGATCGGAATCTGGCGGTCACCGAGATTGAATTTGGGCAGCAGTTGATCGGCGTCGCCGAGCGTCGCTACCCGGGCCACCGAACTGATGTCGGACGAGGCCACGCCCTGGAGCGCCGCCACATCCCCCTTGGGCGTGATCAGGATCTCTGGACGCACGAGGGCGGCCGAGGAGATGACATTGGTGAGGCCGGGGATGTCGCGCATCTGGCGCTCGACCGCCGAGGCGGCCTCCTCCAGCGCTTCGCCGTCGTCGCCGACCAGCTGGATCGAGACCTGGCTGCCCTGGCCATCGGCACCGAACTGGACGCGGGCGCCCGGGATGGCGCGCAGCACCGGTCCCATTTCCTGTTCAAAGGCCTGTTGCCGCAGCGACCGCTCGCTGCGTTTGACCAGATTGACGGTGATATTGGCCTTGCGGACCTCGCCCGCCGAGCCGCCCCCGCCGGGGCCGAAGCTGACCGAGGCCGAGCCGACCGACGAATAGACAGAGCGCACCTCGGGCCGTTCCAGGAGCGCCGTATTCACGCGCTGGACGACCGAGTCCGTCTCGGCCAGCGTCGATCCCGGCGGCAGCTGAATGGTGATGCTGGACCGCGACACATCCTCGGCCGGGATGAATTCGAACGGCAGCATGGAGGCCAGGACGAACGAGCCGATCAGGAAGGCAAAGCCGCCGCCCATGACCCACATCCGGTGATCCTTGCGACGGCGCAGCAGACGCTTGCCAAAGTGGGGGCGGCGCTCGCCCTCACCCCGGCGGAAGTCGTTCAGCACCCAGTCCAGAATGCCGAGATAGCCCTTCATCCACTTCGGGTCGCCGTGCTCCTTGCCCTGGTCGCGCTTCAACATATAGGCGCCCATCAGCGGGGTGAGGGTTCGCGCCACCACCAGTGAGAAGAAGACGCTGACGCAGGTGGCGATGGCGAAGCTCTTGAAGAACTGACCGACCACGCCCGGCATGAAGCCGGTCGGAGCGAACACCGCCAGCAGGGTCGCCGTCGTCGCGATGACCGCCAGACCGATTTCATCCGCCGCCTCGATAGCCGCCGGATAGGGCGCCTTGCCGTCGCGTATGTGCCGGACGATGTTCTCGATCTCGACGATGGCATCATCGACCAGAATGCCGATGGTCAGCGACAGGGCCAGCAGGGTCACGACGTTCAGGGACTGACCGGTCAGGTCCATGATCCAGAAGGTCGGGATCAGCGACATCGGCATGGCCACCGCCGCGATCAGCGTCGCCCGCCAGTCGCGCAGGAAGACGAACACCACCAGCACCGCCAGGCCTGCGCCCAGCAGCAGGGCTTCGACCGAGGCGTGGAAATTGTTGATCACCTCCGAGGTGGTCGTGGTCACCTCCTCGATGGTGACGTTCGGCAGCTCCGCATCCAGCTCCGCGATCTCGGCCCCGGCTGTCTCATAGACGTCCAGCTCGGACGATTCCTTGGAGCGGCTGATGCTGAAGCCGACGACCTCGGCCCCATTATAGCGGGCCCGGCCGCGCGGCTCGGACCATTCGTCCACCACCTCGCCCAGATCGCCCAGACGCACCGAACGGTTGCCCACCGGGATCAGGGTTTCACGCAGGTCCTCGACCGACTGGGCCGAGCCGACCGTGCGGATCGCCTGCTCCTCGCCACCGATCTGGCCGCGACCGCCCGGCAGGTTGATGTTGGAGGCCCGCAGCTGGTTCGATACCGCCGCCGCCGTCACCCCCTGGGCCGCCAGCCTGGCCGGGTCCAGCTTGATGCGGATCTCGCGGCTGACGCCGCCGTCGCGGCTGATCTGGCTGACGCCCTCGACGGACAGCAGGCGCTTGGCCACCGTATTGTCGACGAACCAGCTCAGTTCCTCGGGGTTCATGCCGGGCGCGCGGACGACATAGGTGGCGATCGGGATCTGGGTGAACTCGATCCGCTGGACGATCGGCTCCTGCACATCGGCGGGCAGGTTCTGGCGTACACCGGCGATGGCGTTGCGCACATCATTGGTGGCCTTTTCCAGGTCCACGCCCAGCTGGAAGGTGATGGCCGTGGTCGAGACCGAGTCATTGATGGTCGAGCTGATGTCGTCGACCTCGCCGAGGCCCGACACCGCGTCCTCGATCAGACGCGTGACCTGGGTTTCCAGCTCGGTCGGGGCCGCGCCTGACTGAACGACCGTGACCGCCACGACCGGCAGCTCGACGTCGGGGAAGTTGTTCACCGGCAGTTTGAAATAGCTCAGCACCCCGGCGACCGTCAGGATGATGAACAGCAGCACCACCGGGATCGGGTTCCGGATCGACGCCGCCGAGATGTTGTTGAAGTTCATCGGGCCGGTCTCAGCTTGCGGACGCGGCGGGTGCGGGCGTCGGCGCCACCGGGGTGGCCGGCGCGACCGTCACCCGGTCCCCGTCGCCGAGGAAGCCCGCGCCCTTGACCACCACCCGCTGACCGGCCTCCAGCCCGCTGTCGATGGCCACGTTCGGCCCTTCGCGCGCACCGGTCCGCACCTGGACAAAGCGAACGGTCGAGTCGTCGCCCACGACGTAGACCCCGGCCTCACCCTCGCGATAGATCACCGCCTCGGACGGCACGACCAGGGCCGGCAGTTGGCCGAGCGCGATTTCGGCCCGGGCGAACATGCCGGTCTTGAGGTCACTGCCGCTGTTGAGCGCGATGCGGGCCACGCCCAGACGCGTCTGGGGGTCGACCTCGGGCGTCACGATCCTCACCCGGCCCCCGGTCGGACCGTTGGCCCGGTCAGAGGTCACCACGGCGGTCATGCCGGGCCGCACCAGCGACAGATCGGCCTCGGGCACCTGGGCATCCAGTTCCAGACGACCGTCGCGCACGACGCGGAACAGTTCCGTTCCCGGCTGGACGATCTGGCCGCGCGTGACGCTGCGGCTGATCACCCGACCGGCGACGGGTGCCCGGATGGTGGTCTGGGCCAGTCGGGTCGCCGTTTCTGACCGTGCGGCGCGGGCGGCGTCCAGCTGGGCCGCTGCGGTGCGTTGATTGGCCTCGGCCGTGTCCAGCCCGGCCTGGCTGAGATAGCCGCGCCCGCGCAGCTCGCGGGCCCGGTCCAGCGCCGCATCCTGCTGCGCCACGAGCGCTTCCGCCGATTTCACCGAGGCGTCCTGCTGGGCCAGCTGGGCGGTCAGCACGTCGTCGTTCAGCTTGACCATGGCCTGGCCCTGCCGGACATAGCTGCCCTCGTCGACGTAGACGGCGGTCGCCACCAGCCCGCCGGTCTCGGCGCCGACCGGCACTTCTTCCCAGGCCGAGATGGTGCCCGATACGGTCAGCGTCCGCGCCAGATCGACGCGCTCGACCGTGGCCACCGTCACCGTCTGGCCTGCGGCCGGCTCGACAGCCGCCTTGTCGTCCTCGCTGTGGCCCGAACAGCTCGACAGCGTCGCCAGTCCAAGGATGGCCAGGGCAGCAACCACCGGCTTCAGCATTGATCTCACGTCAGTATCCCCTGTGCGCAGTCCCGGCCCCTATCGTCGCAGCGTGACAACCGCGTGGCAAAGGCCCGAACCCGAGGGGCGGCTATACCCCGTTCCCGGCCCGTTCTCAAACGAGACCTTGTCCATTACAGCAATATAATGCCGCCGCGACAGCTCGCCCCGCGCCCGCGCGAGTTGGCGTCGGCCCGGCCCCATGCTAACCGCGCCGCAGCATGAGCACGCCCCCTCCGACACCCCCGATCGACCGCATTCGCAATTTCTCTGTGGTCGCCCATATTGATCATGGGAAATCAACGCTTTCCGACCGGTTGATTCAGTTCACGGGGGGGCTGACGGCGCGGGAGATGCGCGAGCAGGTCCTGGACAATATGGAGATCGAGCAGGAGCGCGGGATCACCATCAAGGCCCAGACCGTGCGCCTGAACTACAAGGCCAGGGACGGGCTGGATTACGTCCTGAACCTGATGGACACGCCCGGCCACGTCGATTTCGCCTACGAAGTCTCCCGTTCGCTGGCCGCGTGCGAGGGCTCGATCCTGGTGGTCGATGCGTCGCAGGGGGTCGAGGCCCAGACCCTCGCGAACGTCTACCAGGCCATCGACAACAACCACGAGATCGTGCCGGTCCTCAACAAGATCGACCTGCCCGCCGCCGAGCCCGAGCGGGTCCGCCAGCAGATCGAGGATGTGATCGGCATCGACGCCTCCGAGGCCGTCCTGTGCAGCGCCAAGTCCGGCATCGGCATCGAGGATGTGCTGGAGGCCATCGTCGCCCGCCTGCCCGCGCCCACGGGCGACGGCGACGCCCCGCTGAAGGCCATGCTGGTCGACGCCTGGTACGACCCCTACCTCGGCGTGATCCTGCTGGTGCGGGTCTTCGACGGCCATTTGCGCGCCGGCCAGCGGGTCAAATTCATGCAGAACGGCTCGACCCACCTGGTCGACCGCGTCGGCGTCTTCCTGCCCAAGAACACCCCGGTCGAGAGCCTCGGCCCGGGCGAGGTCGGCTTCATCACCGCCCAGATCAAGGAGGTCGCCCACGCCGCCGTCGGCGACACCATCACCGATGAAAAGCGCCCTACCGACACCCCGCTGAAGGGCTTCAAGGAAGTCCAGTCGGTGGTGTTCTGCGGCCTGTTCCCGGTCGATGCCGCCGATTTCGAGGATCTGCGCGCCGCCATCGGCCGCCTGCGCCTGAACGACGCCAGCTTCACCTATGAGATGGAATCCAGTGCCGCCCTCGGTTTCGGCTTCCGCTGTGGATTCCTCGGCCTGCTGCACCTCGAGATCATTCAGGAGCGCCTTTCCCGCGAGTTCAACCTCGACCTGATCGCGACCGCCCCCTCGGTGGTCTACAAGATCGGCCTGAGGGACGGCACCGAGGTCGACCTGCACAACCCGGCCGATCTGCCCGACGTCATGCAGATCGACACGATCAGTGAGCCGTGGATCAAGGCCACCATCCTGACCCCCGACGAATACCTCGGCGGGGTCATCAAACTGTGTCAGGACCGCCGCGGCCAGCAGGTGGAACTCAGCTACGTCGGCACCCGCGCCCTGGTGGTCTATGAGCTGCCGCTGAACGAAGTCGTCTTCGACTTCTACGACCGGCTGAAGTCGATCTCGAAGGGCTATGCCAGCTTCGATTACGAGCTGACCGACTACAAGGTCGGCGATCTGGTCAAGATGAACATCCTCGTCAATGCCGAGCCGGTCGACGCCCTCTCGATGCTGGTCCACCGGGGCCGCGCCGAGACCCGCGGCCGCGGCATGGTCGAGAAGATGAAGGAGCTGATCCCGCCCCACATGTTCGTCATCCCCATCCAGGCGGCCATCGGCGGCAAGATCATCGCCCGCGAAACCGTCCGCGCCCTGCGCAAGGACGTGACCTCGAAATGCTACGGCGGCGACGCCACCCGCAAGAAGAAGCTGCTGGAGAAGCAAAAGGCCGGCAAGAAGCGCATGCGCCAGTTCGGCAAGGTCGACATCCCGCAGGAAGCCTTCATCGCGGCGCTCAAGATGGATGACGATTGAGGATATTTGTTCCTCACTTGTTCTCCTGGCGGCATCCCGGCAATCTGTCACCCTGAGAATCACGGGAATCAGCCGTGTCGGAGTATGCCCTCATGGTGAAACAAGCTGGCCAGGCGATGGCCGACAAGGCGGTTGCCCTTGGCTATATTGATGGGCCCGCGAAGCTGACGCAGACGCCGAGCAATCCCAAGCTCAGACTCGTGCGACCCGCGAATGGGGAAAGCGACGACTCGGACTTCACCTTCATCGACCTGTTTGCCGGGATTGGCGGGCTGCGCCGGGGCTTTGAGGCCATCGGGGGGCGCTGCGTCTTCACAAGCGAGTGGGACAAGTACAGCCAGAAGACCTATCGGGCGAACTTTCCCGACGACGATCATGAGATCAATGGCGACATCACCAAGGTCGATGTGACCGACATTCCGGCGCATGACGTGCTGCTGGCGGGGTTTCCGTGTCAGCCGTTCTCGATTGCCGGAGTGTCCAAGAAGAATGCCCTTGGCCGGGCGCACGGCTTTGAGGACAAGACCCAAGGCACGTTGTTTTTCGATGTGGCGCGGATCATCGCCCACCACCGCCCGGCGGCCTTTCTGCTTGAGAATGTTCGCAACCTGGTCGGACACGACAAGGGCAAGACGTTCCAGACCATCAAGGACGTGCTGACCAATGAGCTGGGGTACACGATCGATTTCCGCGTGATCGATGGACGCTACTGGACGCCCCAGCACCGCGAGCGGATTTTCATCGTGGGCTTCCGCGAGGACCAGGGGTTCCGTTTCGACAAGATGCCCGTTCCCGATGCGGCGCCGAAACTGCGCGACATCCTGCACCCTGGGGATGGCACAGAAGCGCCGGACCAGAGGTTCACGGTGGGCAACTCAGGGCGGGTTTCGGACAAGTACACCCTGACGCCACACCTCTGGAACTATCTGCAGCGGTACAAGGAAAAGCACCAGGCGGCGGGCAATGGCTTTGGCTTCGGCCTGGTCGGGCCGGACAGTGTGGCCCGGACCCTGTCGGCCCGCTATTACAAGGACGGGTCCGAAATCCTGGTCGAGCAGGAAGACGGCAAGCCGCCCCGGCGCCTGACCCCTCGCGAATGCGCCCGGCTGATGGGGTTTGATGATCCGCAGGGCAACGACTTCATCATTCCGGTGTCGGACACCCAGGCCTATCGCCAGTTCGGCAATTCCGTGGTCGTGCCGGCGGTGAAGGCCGTGGCCGAGCATATGAAGCCCCACCTGCTCAAGGCCGTGAAGAAGCCCCTGGCGGCCTGATGGCGGATGTCGTCGACCCGGCGACGCGCAGCCGGATGATGTCGGGCATCCGGGGCAAGAACACCAAACCGGAGCTGCTGATCCGCAAGGGCCTGCACGCGCGGGGGTTTCGCTATCGGATTCACTGCAAGGACCTGCCCGGCAATCCGGACCTGTGCTTTCCGAAGTATCGGGCGGTGATCTTTGTGCACGGCTGCTTCTGGCACGGCCACGACTGTCACCTGTTCAGATGGCCAAAGACCCGACCGGAGTTCTGGCGCGAGAAAATAGGGCGAAACCGGGAGGTCGACGCGAGGGCCATGGCGGAGCTTGCAGCGGCGGGGTGGCGGGTCGCAACGGTTTGGGAGTGCGCGCTGAAGGGCACGGGACGCCTCGCACTCCTAGACCTCGCGGGAGCAGTGGAGGGTTGGCTGCAATCGGACTGCCCTGACGCCGCCTTTCGGGGCGCGGTCAGTTCGCGCTAGTCAGGCAAGAACGCCTTGGCACCTACTTCGGAGAACCTCTTCATGTCCACTCCGAACCGGGTAAGCGAACGGTAAAACTGGCCACCATGACTATTTTGGCGCGCCAGCGTTACGCTATCTAATCCGGATAGGGTCTGCTCTGGCAAGTAGATGGCCGAAGCATTTGTAGCCAATAGCTGGCTAGTGCGATCCGAGTTGAACTCGGAGGACCTGTTAAAAAAGCCTACTCCGACCTTCGGAGCGTTGCAGTCATGCAGCCCCCTTACAAGCCGCTCACGCGCCCCATAACTCTTGACTTCCACGCTGAGCGTCTGAGGCGGATTCAGCCTTTTGGCCACCACTTGAATATCTGCATTTCCTTCTGTTCCCGTTTGGATCGCGTCATCAAGGCCTGCTGCCTTGATCGCCTCACGCACAAGGGCCTCGTTGAGACTGCCAGCTCTAGAAATGAGCCCATTCGCTTCTGCTTTTGCATACTGCGAATAGGGACCTGTGAGAAAGGCAATGAGGTCATCTTCGCCGATGGGTATAAATGGGCCGTCCGGATTCAATGTTTCTTTTATGAACTTCCTAAGGCGTGGGATTAGCACTTCGCTGACTACGGCAGAGCAAACCTCGTTGGCCAACGAAAGATTTTCAGACGTGATGGAAGCCTTCATTCGGTGCGACACGATAGCCATCATAGCCTCGGCCTTCGGTAGGTAGCCTTCTGTCCGGCTCAATAGGTCCGGGTAGCGCTGAAATAGAGCGTCCAAGCTTTCTCTGACAGGCGCCGACTTTATGTCGTGGAGCGGTAGAAGCTGGCCCTGATTAAGCGATGAAAGACTGATGGCGATACGCTTAGCTTCCAATCCTCGGCGGACAGCCTTTCGTGAGTCCACAGGCCAGCCTAAGGCCTCCCCCGCTTTTGCGTCGGAGAGAACGATAAACTCCGAAAGCTTGGTGTCCGACATTGCCCCTCCGTCACGAATTCCCATCCAAGGTAGCATGCGTTCTCTAGAGGGCAGAGTTGAATTGCCTCGCGCTGCAAGACGGCGGTAAACTCACGGGTAGCCCATCAATCCCCCCACGTCCGATCCTGACGCAGGGCCCCCGTATCCTGCCCCGCATGGATATGACCCTGCCCCCGGCTGTGCCTCTGCCGGATCCGCCGAAGGCGGATCGGCCGGCGCATTATCGTCTGTCGACCGAGACCTGGATGCTGATCCTGAAAGAGTATCGGGAGGGGGCGACGGCACCCTTTCTGGCCAGCAAGTGGCGGGTGTCGGAGCATGCGGTGCGGCGGCGCATCACCATGCACGGGGCGACCAAGCGCGAGTGGGGCGACGGTCAGGCGATCGCCATGGCTACGGCGCGCGAGGCCGAGCTGGAGGCGGCGCGGCGGAACAGCCCCGAGGCGGTGGCGGCGCGTCTGTTCGCGGGCCTGCCCATGCCCTCGGATGAGGGGGAACCGGACGGCGGTGAAGACCCGGCGGCGCTGGCGCGGATGGCGATGCTGGCGTCGGGGCGGGCCATGCGCGGGCGGCTGTGGGCCGAGGCGCGGGCGCTGGGGGCGCTGGCCGAGACCTATCAGCGGCTGGCGGCGCGCGAGGGCGAGGCTGCGGCTGCGGCAGCGGGAGGGGGCGGCGGTCGGGGGGCAGCGCTGACGCCGGAGACGGCGCCGCTGAGCCTGCTCCATGCCATTCTGACGATGGGTGCGGAGGCGAAGTCCGAGCGGTTCCGGATGGACCCGGACGCCGGGGAAGCTCAGCCAGGCTATGCGATCAAGCGGGCTTATTGGCGGGACTGGAAGGAAAAGGGCGACTGGCTGCGGGAGGTGGCGTTCCGGCGGCAGGCGCTGGAGGCGCGGGTGGAGACGCTGGAGGCGGCGTTGATCGAGGCGGGCCTGCCGCTGCCGAACGAGCATTCGGCGCGGCGGGCGGCGCGGCTGGCGGAGGACTGAAGCGCCCCCCTCTCGCCATTCGCGGGCGGGCGCGCTAGGTCACTGCCCTTTCCGGTTTTGCAGTACAGGACGGCTCTCATGACCGCCTCTCCGTCTCCCGCCTTTTCGCCGCTGAATGACCTCGAGGTGCTGCTGATGGCGGCCAGCTCGGGCGGGGCGGAGGCGCGCGCGGCCTTTGAGGCGGCGGTGCCGACCTCGAAACTGTGGGCCGTGGTGGCCGATGAGGATGCGGCGAAGGATACGCTGCGTCTGCGCACGGTGACGTCGAAGGACGGGCGGCCGGCGACGGCGATCTTTACCGCACGGGAGCGGGCGCTGGCGGTGTTCGGGGAGGCGGCGGCGGCCGAGGCCTTTGACGGGCGGGCGCTGCTGGAGGTGATCCGGGTCAATCCGGCGGTGCTGAACCCGGGGCAGCCCTATGGAGTGTCGTGGCCGCCGGCGGCGCTGTCGGCCATGGTGGGGCAGAGCCTGCCGGCCGAGGACGCGCGCTGGCCGACGCATCTGGCCGTGCCGAAGGAGACGCCCGACGGGCTGGTCGAGGGGCTGACGCGGGAGTTTGCCGCCGATCCGTCGATCAAGGCGGCCTGGCTGGCGCTGGCGCGCTGGTCGGACGGGTCGGACACGGGGTTTTACCTGGATGTGCGGATGCCCCAGGGCGAGGCGCACCTGCCCGCCGTGATGGACCGGGCGCTGAAGAATGTGGTGCTGGATGCGCGTCTGGATGTGGGGGTGCGCGCGCCCGAGGCGCCGGTCGGCATCGGGCTGGAGATCGTGGCGCCGCGGGATTGATCGCGGGGCCTCAGTATTTTCGTCACAGGACCGTTGACCGGACCCGGAGCCTGCCTTATGGGTCCGCGCCTTCCCGGGCGATATGTCTCTGATGTGTCGGCCCGAGAGCCCAGGTGGCGGAATTGGTAGACGCGCTGGCTTCAGGTGCCAGTGATCGAAAGGTCGTGGAGGTTCGAGTCCTCTCCTGGGCACCAATTCTTCGAAACGGCGCTGCATCCTGACGATGCGGCGCCGTTCGTTTATGGTCCTCAGGCAAGTGAACAGGCGGGACGCATGACAGTACATCTGCACAGGGGCGATCTGCCCGACGGTCTGGACCTCGGCGCCGTGGTGGCGGTCGATTCCGAGACCATGGGCCTGCGCTATCGCCGCGATCCGCTGTGCGTGGTGCAGCTGTCGGCCGGGGACGGGGATGCGCATCTGGTCCAGCTGGACCGCGACGCCTATGACTGTCCGAACCTGAAGCGGCTGCTGACGGACCCGCAGGTACTCAAGATCTTCCACTTTGGCCGGTTCGACATCGCCATGTTCCAGCTGTGGCTGGGGGTCGAGACGCGGCCGGTGTACTGCACCAAGATCGCGTCCAAGCTGGCGCGCACCTATACCGACCGGCACGGGCTGAAGGATGTGGTGCGCGAGCTGGCGGGCGTGGACCTGTCCAAGGCGCAGCAGAGCTCGGACTGGGGGGCGGACGATCTGACCCAGGCGCAGCAGGACTATGCGGCCTCGGACGTGCTGTACCTGCATCAGGTGCGCGAGCGGCTGGACGCCATGCTGGCGCGCGAGGGCCGGACGGGGCTGGCGGCGCAACTGTTCGACTTCCTGCCTGTGCGGGCCCGGCTGGACCTGGACGGCTGGGAAGACACCGACATCTTCGCCCACACCTGATGACCGACACGCCCCCGCCCGTGGATCCGACGTCGCCGACGGCCGCCAAGGCCCGGCACTGGCGCGCGCATTCGCGGCGGGTGATGCTGTTCCGGCGGGTGCTGCCGGTGGTGATCCTGCTGCTGGCCGGGGGGACGGTCGCCTGGATCGGGCTGCGCTCGGCCATTTCGGACGCCGAACGCCGGGCCGAGCAGCGCAGCGATGTGGCGCTGGATAATGCCCTCTATTACGGACAGGACGATCAGGGGCGCTCGTTCGTCATCGGCGCCAAGGGGGTGGTGCGCGTGCCCGAGACCGGCCAGCTGCGGCTGGTCGGGCCGGTGCTGCGGCTGAATCTGGGCGGAGCCAGGGTCACCGAGATGACCGCGGACGGCGGCACCTATGACGAGGCTGCGCGCCGGGTGATCATCGGGCCGAATGTGCGGATTTCGGACGGCGGATCCGGCTTTGTCCTGACGACCCCCGAGGCCGTGGTCGACACCCGCACCGGCGAGGTGACGGGCGACAAGGGCGTGCGGGGCGTCGGACCGCTTGGCACCTTGTCCGCGACGTCCTATGTCATTCGCGACCAGGGCGAGAGCGTCGAGTTTCGCGGCACGGTCGAGAACAAGGTTCGCGGCACCTTCAACCCCGCGTCCCGCCAGAGATGAGAACGACGATGATCCGTTCCGGTAAGACCTCCCTCGCGGCCGCCCTGGTGCTGGCCTTCAGCCTGACCCTGCCGGGCGCCGGCGTGTCGCAGGACCCGGGCAGCGGGCCGGGCATGTTCGGCAGCAACACCTTTGCCTACACTCCGAACGGCTTTGCCCTGATCGGCGATGCGGAAATCATGCAGGGCGACAACCGCCTGCGCGCGGGTCGGATCGAGGCCTTCACCAATGCCGACAGTGCCGTGACCCGGGTTGAGGCGACGGGCGAGGTGTTCTTCGTCACCCCGACCCAGACCCTGCGCGGCGACCGGGCCGTCTATGACCTCGACGCGGGCCAGATCGTCATGACCGGCAATGTCATCGTCACCCAGGGCCCCAACGTCATGACCGGCAGCCGGCTGGTCTATAACGTCCGCACCGAAAGTGCGCAGATGGACGGCGCCCCGACCCCCGCCGGAAACCGGGTGCAGGGCGTCTTCTATCCCAGCGGCACCACCCCGCCGGATCAGGCTGACTGATCCCCGGTGGCCCGCAAGGAACTCTCGGCCCTCAATCTGGACGACCGGCCCAGGGCGGCCGCCAGGACCGCTGCGCCCAAGGCCGCCGAGCCTGACCGGGGCCTGAAGGCGCGCCATCTGGCGCGGTCTTTCGGCAAGCGTCAGGTGGTCCGCGATGTGTCGCTGACGGTGCACCGCGGCGAGGTCGCCGGCCTGCTGGGTCCCAACGGCGCGGGCAAGACCACCTGTTTCTACATGATCACCGGCCTGATCCCGCCCGACAGCGGCACCATCACCATCGACGGCGAGGACATCACCCACCAGCCCATGTACCAGCGCGCGCGCATGGGTCTGGGCTATCTGGCGCAGGAGGCCTCGATCTTTCGCGGCATGACGGTCGAGGAGAACGTCCGCGCCGTCGTGGAACTGCACAAGACCGGCGCCACCGCCATCCGCGAGGAGACCGACCGCCTTCTGGACGAGCTCAGCGTCGGCCACCTCAAGGACGCCCCGGCGGCGGCCCTGTCGGGCGGCGAGCGGCGCCGGGTCGAGATCGCCCGGGCGCTGGCTGGCGACCCGGCCTTCATGCTGCTGGACGAACCCTTTGCCGGCATCGACCCGCTGGCCATCGCCGACATCCGCCAGGTGATCCGCTATCTGGCCGACCGGGGCATCGGCGTGCTGATCACCGACCACAATGTCCGCGAGACCCTGGACATCATCGACCGCGCCGCGATCATCGCTGGCGGCGAGCTGCTGTTCGAAGGCACCGCCGCTGAAATCGTCGCCAACCCCGACGTCCGCCGGGTCTATCTGGGTGATATGTACGGGTAGGCACGACGGGCTGACCGGACCGATCCTCGGATCAAGTTCGAGGGTGACGGGGACCTCGGGCAAAGAGGTTCATCACAGCGGACACAACGAGGGCACAGCGAGCACAACAGGGCCGGTGCGTGTGGTGGAGGCGCAGACTGACAATGTGTCCCTTCTCCCGATGGGAGAAGGTGGCGCGTGAGCGCCGGATGAGGGTCGGCGGCCCAGGTCGGCGAAGGCCGTAGCAATGCCGGTGCGACGGCTCACGCCGAAGGATATGGAGAGACCCTCACCCCAACCCCTCTCCCAACGGAGAGGGGCTCAGAGACGGCCTGACCGGACCGATCCTCGGATCAAGTTCGAGGGTGACGGGTAGAAGTATCGCGGTGCCATAAAAGCAATCGTCATCCTCGGGCTTGACCCGAGGATCGGTTCATCCCCAACCTTGGCCATGGTGACCGACCTCCGCCCGTTCATCGCCACCTATATTCAGGTGAACCGGCCCTTTGGTGCCCTGTATGTCGGCATGACGTCAGACCTGCTGAAGCGAGCGAGCGACCATCGGCATGGCCGGCAGAAGGGATTTACCAGCCGTTATGGATGCAGCGTGCTGGTCTGGTTCGAGCAGCATGAACTGGTGACCGAAGCCATTCGTCGGGAGAAGGCAATCAAGAGCTGGAACCGTCCGTGGAAGGTCGACCTGATCGAGAAGCGAAATCCGGACTGGGCTGACCTCTATCCCTGGCTGTGCGGCGAGGCGCCTGACCCGAGGGCGCCGCTGGAGGCCCCGGCAGAGGGCAGTGTGGAGCACTTTCTTGCGCGGCTCGCGCGGGGCGAGATCGGGGAGCCCTGAACGGACACCGGACTGCCCGGACCGATCCTCGGATCAAGTCCGAGGATGACGAAGGTGGGACGGATAGTGCCAAACGGTAGCCGACCTGTCGCCAGATCCCTGAATGCCGTCATCCTCGGGCTTGACCCGAGGATCGGTCTATCCCCTCCCGTCGACAGCCGCATCTTCGCGCTCCGTTAACCTCGACGGCGACATGATGCCTCCAGCAAGTTTCGGGCCACGGTGTCCGAACGGGGTTCGGTGGGGACGGTTGCGGTGATCGGTCAGAGACTGGAGATCAGGCAGGGGCAGGGGCTGGTGATCACGCCCCAGCTGCAGCAGGCCATCAAGCTGTTGCAACTGTCGAACCAGGAACTGGAGGCCTTTGTCGAGGGCGAACTGGAGCGCAATCCGCTGCTGAAGCGCGATGACGAGGCCGATACGCCCGGCGAGGCGGTCGGCGAGGCATCGGCCGATCTTCCGAACGATCCCCATGCCGAACTGAGCTTTGACGAAGCGCGCCCCGATGCGGCCGAGCAGGCCATGGATACACGCGCCGACGATGTCTATGACGCCAGCCCCGGCGAGCGGGCGACCGAGGGTGCGGGCGGCGGTGCGGACGAGGCCCAGCCCGGCCTGTCGGACTGGTCGCGCACCGGCAAGGGCGGACCCGCCCCCGAGGGCGAGGGCCTGGAGCGGGCCGACAGCCGCGAGCTGACCCTCTGGGAGCATCTGCAGGCCCAGCTGTCGGGCACGCCGCTGAACGCCGCCGACCGGGCCATCGGCCTGGCCCTGATCGAAATGGTCGATGACCATGGCTATCTGCGCGGCGACCTGGCCGAGGTCGCCGACCGGCTGGGGTGCGGCATCGACCGGATCGAGGCGGTGCTGGCCGTCTGTCACGGGTTCGAGCCGACCGGCATCATGGCGCGTTCGGTGCCCGAATGCCTGAAGCTGCAACTGGTCGAGCGCAACCGGTTCGACCCGGCCATGGCGGCGCTGCTGGACAATCTGGAACTGCTGGCGCGGCACAATCTGTCGGCGCTGCGCAGCGCCTGCGGCGTCGACGCCGAGGACCTGTCGGAGATGATCTCCGAGCTGAAGGCCCTGACGCCCCGCCCGGGTGCGGGCTTTGGCGGCGAGCCGGCCCAGACGGTGATCCCCGATGTGCTGGTGCGGCCCGACCCGGCCGGCGGCTGGCGGATCGAGCTGAATGCCGACACCCTGCCCCGGCTGCTGGTCGACAAACGCTATCACGGCGTGGTGTCGGCCGGTGCCCGGTCGGACACGGAAAAGACCTTCGTCGCGGACTGCGCGGCCCAGGCCAACTGGCTGGTCAAGTCGCTGGACCAGCGGGCCAAGACCATCCTGAAGGTGTCGTCAGAAATCATCCGCCAGCAGGACGCCTTTTTTGCCTTTGGCGTCGAATTCCTGCGGCCGCTGAACCTGAAGACGGTGGCCGATGCGATCGGCATGCATGAGTCGACCGTCAGCCGCGTCACCTCGAACAAATATATGGCCACGCCGCGCGGGGTGTTCGAGCTGAAATTCTTCTTCACCTCGGCGATCCAGTCGGTCGACGGCCAGTCCAGCCACTCGGCCGAAGCCGTCCGTCACCGGATCAAGTCGATGATCGACCACGAAGGGCGCGACGGCGACGTTTTGTCCGACGACCGGATCGTCGAATTGCTTAACCAGGCGGGCATCGATATCGCCCGGCGCACCGTGGCCAAATATCGGGAAGCCCTGCGAATTCCGTCATCTGTCGAGCGCAAGCGGCGGCTGAAGACCGGTTAACCGCGCCCGCTTCGGCGACCACAAAAATGTGAAGTCCGTTGACACCGAACGGCTTCGGTCGCGTTCTGTGTCTTATGCAAGTCCAAGTCAGCGGTAAGCACGTGGATGTCGGCGAAGCGTTAGGCTCGCGCATCTCTCTGGAACTCAACGAGGGGGTCGGCAAATACTTTGAACGCGGCGGACAGGATGCCGAGGTTGTGGTGTCCAAGGACGGCCCGGGGTTCAAGGTCGACTGCTGGGTCCGACTGGCGTCAGGCCAGAGCTTGGTCACCACCGGACACGGGATGGATGCCCACGGCGCCTTTTCCGATTCGCTCGACAAGCTGGAAAAGCGGGTCCGGCGCTACAAGCGGCGTCTAAAGGATCACCACGCCGGGCCCAAGGGCCTGTCGCCGGAAAAGACGGAGATTGCGGCCGCCGAGGTGGCGCGCATGACCGTCTTCCGAAATCTGGATGAGACCGACGACGATGACTTTGCCGACGTCGGCAAGGCGGACGGCGAGGCTCCGGCCGGTCTGGTGATCGCCGAGACCGAATCGGAACTGCGCACCCTGACCGTCGGTCAGGCCGTGCTGGAACTGGACATGAGCGGCTACCCCGTCGTCGTGTTCAAGAATGCGGCCCACGGCGGCGTGGCCGTGGTCTATCGCCGGCCCGATGGAAACATCGGCTGGGTCGACCCCCGCCGGACAAGTTCACAGAACGGACACGGTTCGGTAAACGGTTCGACGGTATAAGGCCTTTAAGGGGCCGCAAGTCGGGCTTAGAGGGCGGATGCCTTCCGGGCCCACAGTTGCGTAGTTTCGGGGAAGAATATGGAAATCGGAGATCTGGTCGCCAGGGACGGTATCGTCCTGCGCGGAAGTGTCTCGTCCAAACGTCAGGCCCTGCAGGCGGTGGCGGATGCCGCTGCCCATGTGCTGGGCCATGCGGATACCGCCCCCCTCATGGATGCGTTGATGGAGCGCGAGGCGCTGGGCTCGACCGGGGTGGGCTCGGGCGTGGCCATACCCCATGCACGGCATCGCGATGTCGACCATGTGTTCGCCGTTCTGGTGCGGCTGGACACGCCGATCGCCTTTGATGCGGTCGATGATCGTCCGGTCGATCTGCTGGTGGGGTTGTTTGCCCCGCCCAGCGATGGTGCCGGGCATTTGCGGGCTCTGGCCGCCGCCTCGCGCGCGCTGCGGTCGCCGGACCTGCAGCAACGCCTGCGTCAGGCCGACAGCCGCGACACCCTCCAAGCCCTGCTGGTCCGTCAGATTGAGTCCACTGCGGCCTGAGGCCTGCCGTCGGCGCTAGTGAACCGAGACCGGCTCCAGTTCGTGCGCCACGGCGGCGGCAAAGGCGCTCTCGCGGTCGGCCATGACGGCCAGCCGCTCGCCATCGGCGCTGTGGACCGCATAAAGGGTCTGGCGCGGATCCAGCCGGATGGGCGGCTGATCGGGATCGGTCGCGCCGGCGACCTCGTCCATGATCTCGGACGCGGCCACTTCACGCACATAGACCAGATCGGGCGCACCCAGATCGGCAAAGGCCTTGTCCGTCATGTCGTCGGTCGTCATCACCTGCATAGGGCTCCTGAAACGCGGGTATGAAGGGTCAACGCGTGACCCGGTAAAGTGGCTCCGGAAGGATCGGAGTCGGGATCAGCCTATCAGCGGGTCGTGATGGGAATGCGGCGGGTCTGGGCGACCTGTTGGGGCCGCAGCAGATCGACGTGCAGCAGGCCGTGCTCCAGCGAGGCCTCCTCGACCTCCAGACCATCGGCCAGGACGAAGGTCCTCAGAAATCCCCGCGCCGCGATACCGCGGTGCAGATAGGCATTCTCGCCCCCCCCCTTGTCGCCGCCGTCGCGCTTGCCGGAAATGGTCAGCTGGCGGCCTTCGAGGGTGATCGACAGGTCGTCGGGCGAAAAGCCGGCGACGGCCAGGGTGATGCGAACCGCGGCCTCGCCGCGCTGCTCGACATTATAGGGGGGATAGGCCTCGGAGGCCGCCCGCGCCGCCCGGTCGATCAGGCTGCGGGTATGGTCAAAGCCCAGCAGGAACGGGCTGTCGAACAGGACTGTACGCGTGGTCATCCGGCCCTCCTGGAAGCGACCCTGAATGCGGACCCCCGAAAGCGGCGGATCCATCAGAGCCCTATCTGGGATGCGGCAGGCGGGCTTTCAAGCCTTGAGGCCCGGCCTCAGATCCACCAGGAGCGCGGATGGGGGATGGCGCGACGCGACTTGAGCAGCCAGCTGCCCCAGGCGCCGCGCATCAGCACCCACAGCACCAGCAGGAACAGCACAAACACCCCGGCATTGACCACGATCAGGATGACGCCCAGCACGGCGACGACCGCCGCCGCCCACAGGGTGCGGACCTGAAAGACGTGGTGGCTGGCGGCCACTGCATGGGTCGGGACGTCGCGCACCATGACCGCCAGCAGGCCGATTACCGCCGAGACGCCGAAGGTCGGAATGGCGAACAGGATCAGGGCATAGACGGTATAGAGGCCCATCATGCCCTCCGGCTCGGGCGGCTCGTCGGTGCGGGAGGGCCGGGGCGGAGGCGGAGTCCAGGCGGATGCCGGTTCGGGCTCGGGCCCAGACATCGGCTCAGGCTCCGGCGCGGGCGCGGCATCCGCCTCGAGGTCCGGCTCGGGCTTGCGGGCGGGCTCGGGCTCCGGCTCCATGGCGCGCGGACGACCGGCGAGGGCGTCGGGCGAGCAAAAGCCCACCTCGGCGTCCGGGTCGGCCTCGGGCCGGGGGGCGGGCTTGTCCTTGAACAGGTCGGGATCGCCGGGTTCGGCCATCGGGCTCCTCACACTTCGCGGCGACAATGCCGGGGCGGGCGCCCCCGCGCAACCACTGTCAGCCGCGCGACAGGGTGATCTCGCAGCCGGCCTCGGCCGCATCGGCCAGACAGCCGGGCTTGCCGATGCGCACCGTCACCCCCTGCACGACCGGATCGGCCATCAACCGCGTGCCCAGCCGCTGGGCAAAGGTCTCGACCAGACCGACATGGCCCTCGGCCACCAGCTCACGCGACAGACGGGCGACGTCCTCATAGTTCAGCGTATGGTCCAGCGCCTCGACCGGCCCCGGCACCAGGGCCAGGTCGACATTGATCACCAGGGTCTGCAGGCGCCCGTGTTCATGGTCGTACACGCCGATGCCCGCCTCGACCCGCAGGTCGCGCACGAACACGGTCAGCCCCTCGTGGCGCAGGCCGTCAGCCATGGATCAGTCCTCTTCGATATCGGGGGTGCGCCAGGCCAGGTGCTGGCCCGCGTCGACGGCGATCATCTGGCCGGTCACGCCGGGCGCCCGGGCCAGCCACAGGACGGCGTCGGCGATCTCTTCGGGGCGGTTGGCGCGCTTGAGCGGCGTGCCCTCGACCTCGGCCTGAAAGTCCGCGTCGCTCTGGTGCACCGAGGCCAGGGTCGGGCCGGGGCCCACGCCATTGACCCGCACGCGCGGCGCCAGCGCCTGGGCCAGGGTGCGGGTCGCCCACCACAGGCCAGCCCGCGACAGGGCATAGGAAAAGAACCGGGGATCGGGCTTCTTGACCCGCTGGTCCAGCAGGTTGACGACCCAGCCGCCGCCATCCGGCACCTGACCGGCCAGCGCCTCGGCCAGCACCACAGGCGCGCGCAGATTGGTCTCCATATGCGTGTCCCAGAGGGCGCGCGACAGATCGCCGACGCGGTCATCCTCAAAGGCCGAGGCATTGTTCACGAGCCCGGTCAGGGGGCCAAGCGCGGCCACGGCGTCGGGCACCAGACGGCGGACCTGATCTTCCCTGGACAGATCGGCGGTGAGGACCACGGCGCGGCGGCCGAGCGCGCGGACTTCACCGGCCAGGGCTTCGGCGGCGTCTTTGGAGGATCGGCAGTGGATGGCCACGTCATGGCCTGCGCCGGCCAGGGCCAGCACAATGGCGCGCCCGATGCGTTTGGCGCCGCCGGTGACCAGCACGGCCCCGGGCATGTCAGACGGACCCGAGGGGGTCTCAGTCAACCCGGCCGAACTCGAACACGTTCAGCGCGCCCAGAACGATGACAAAGCCGAAGATGATGAAGAGCGCGGTCATGGAATTCTCCCGTCGGAAATCTGGTTCTGGCCTTAAAGCGCGCCCGGCCTCTGTTCAAGGGCCGCAGGTCGGGCCATCAAGCCGCATGGCCCCCTCCCCGACCCGCAACTGGCGCGAACGCGTCGAGCCCTTCACCCGCCCGGCCTTTCACACCCTGGCCCGGATGACGCGCGGCATGACGCTGGGCGTGCGCGGTCTGGCGGTCGACGACGAGCGCCGCATCCTGCTGGTGCGGCACACCTATCTGCCCGACTGGTGGCTGCCCGGCGGCGGCGTCGATCGCGGCGAGAGTCTGCACGACGCCCTGGCACGCGAGATGCGCGAGGAGACCGGACTGGTCCTGACCGGACCGGCCACCCTGCTGTCGATCCATTCGAACGAGGCCCATTTCCGGGGCGACCACGTGGCCGTCTATCTGGTCCGCGACTTCACGACCGGCCCCGCCAGCCAGCACGGCGAGATCGCCGAGACCGGCTGGTTTGCCCCGGACGCCCTGCCCGAGGCCCTCAGCCGGGGCAGCCGCGCGCGGCTGGGCGAGTATCTGGACGGGGTGCCGGCCGACCTACGGTGGTGAGGACCCCGTTCCCATCCGCCCCCGCCGGTGCTAGCCAGCGCGGATGAACCCTGCACTGCTTGCCATGCTGGCCGTCGTTCTGGCCGGAGGGGCCACCGCCCTTCAGGCGCCGACCAATGCGCGGCTGGCCGAGGCCGTGGCCTCGCCGGTCAATGCGGCCTTTGTCTCATTCGCGGTCGGCACGGTGGCGCTGGGGATGCTGGCGCTGATGCTGCAGACCCGGCCGGATATGGCTGCGACGCGGTCGCTGCCCTGGTGGGTGTGGATCGGCGGGCTGTATGGCTCGATCTTTGTGGTGGCCGCCGCCTGGGCCGTGCCGCGGCTGGGAGTGGCGGTGACCATCACCCTGATGGTGACCGGCCAGCTGATCATCAGCCTGATCCTCGACCATTTCGGCGCCATGGGCGTGCCGAAGCAGCCGATGAATGTCATGCGGGTGGCCGGTATCCTGATGGTGATCGGCGGCGTGGTTCTGGTCCGGCGCGGGTAGACCTATATTGGGGGCGATGACTGCCCTGCCCCCTGATTCCCTGACGGAAAAGCCGCCTCTGGTCGGCGCGGACCTGATCCGCGACGAGGCCCGGCGTGCGCCCGACAAGCCGGGCGTCTATCGGATGTATGGCGAGGACGGGTCTTGCCTGTACGTCGGCAAGGCCAAGTCGCTGAAGAAGCGCGTGTTGCAGTATGCGCAGGGGCGGGTGCACAGCCAGCGCACCGCCCTGATGGTCAACCAGACCCGGTCGATGCAACTGGTGCTGACGGCGTCGGAGACCGAGGCCCTGCTGCTGGAGGCGACCTACATCAAGTCGCTGAAGCCGCGCTACAATGTGCTGCTTCGCGACGACAAGAGTTTCTCCCAGCTGATGATCCGGCGCGACCACCCGGCGCCCCAGATCCGCAAGCATCGGGGCGGGCGCACCATCAAGGGCGACTATTACGGGCCGTTCGCCTCGACCTGGGCGGTGAACCGCACCCTGACGACCCTGCAAAAGGCCTTCCTGCTGCGGTCGTGCTCGGACAGTGTCTATGAGGGGCGCACCCGGCCCTGCATGCTGCATCAGATCAAGCGCTGTTCGGCGCCGTGCACCGGCCTGATCTCGCTGGAGGACTACAACCGGCTGGTCGGCGAGGCGGCGGCCTTTCTGAACGGCAAGTCGGATGCGGTGGTCGGGCGGCTGTCGCGCGACATGCAGGCGGCGTCCGAGGCCATGGACTATGAGCGGGCGGCGCGGCTGCGCGATCGGATCCGGGCGCTGACCGCCATTTCGATGGAGTATTCGCGGCTGGCGGGCGGGGTGTCCGAGGCCGATGTGTTCGCCCTGCACAGCGACGCAGGACAGGCCTGTGTGCAGGTGTTCTTTTATCGGGCGGGCCAGAACTGGGGCGGGCGGGCCTATTTCCCGCGCATCGACAAGAGCGACAGCGACACGGAAATCCTCTCGGCCTTTCTGGCCCAATTCTATGAGGACAAGCCGGTCCCGCGCCTGATCCTGACCAACCTTCGCCCGCTGGAGCTGGAGCTGCTGGAGGAGGCCTTCAGCCTCAAGGTCGAGCAGAAGGTCGAGATCGCCATTCCGAAGCGCGGCGACAAGCTGAGCCTGGTCGACCATGCCCTGACCAATGCGCGCGAGGCACTGGGCCGGCGACTGGCCGAGACCTCGGCCCAGGGCAAGATCCTGGAGGCGGTGACCGAGGCCTTTGGTCTGGACGCCCGGCCCGAGCGGATTGAGGTCTATGACAATGCCCACATTTCGGGCTCGAACGCGGTCGGCGGCATGATCGTGGCCGGGCCCGAGGGCTATCGCAAGAACCAGTATCGCAAGTTCAACATCCGCGATCAGGACCTGACCCCCGGCGACGACTACGGCATGATGCGCGAGGTGCTGACCCGGCGCTTTGCCCGCCTGCTCAAGGATGAGGAGGCCGGGCAGGCGACCGAGCGGCCCGACCTGATCCTGATCGACGGCGGCGCCGGCCAGCTGTCAGAGGTCGTGCGGGTCATGGCCGATCTGGGCATCGACGATGTGGCCGTGGTGGGCGTGGCCAAGGGGCCCGACCGCGACGCCGGGCGTGAGCGCTTCTTCATGCCGGGCAAGCCCCCCTTCATGCTGCCCCAGAAGTCGCCGGCGCTCTATTATCTGCAGCGGCTGCGCGACGAGGCGCACCGGTTCGCCAACGGCGCCCATGCCACGCGCCGGTCGATGGACATCAAGAAGAACCCGCTGGACCAGATCGAGGGTATCGGCCCGGGCCGCAAGAAGGCCTTGCTGCAAGCCTTCGGCTCGGCCAAGGGGGTGTCGCGCGCCGCAGTCGTCGATCTGGCCAAGGTGGACGGCATCAGCCAGCCGACCGCCGAACGTATCCACGCCTTTTTCCGCAAGGGCTGAGGCTCACCACTCCAGCAGGGAGAGGCCGGGGATGTCGCGGAAGTCGGGGCCGTTCAGCGTCACGAGGGTGGCGCCAGCGACGATCGCCTGGGCCGCAATCATGCGATCCAGAACCTTGCGCCGCGAGTAGCCGCACACCGTTATGATGCGGCGATAGGCATCGGCCTCCCCGGCGCCAAACGGGAGGACGGGCGTGACATCAAGCAGGGCGTTCAGACGCGCCAACCTCACGTCTCCATGCGCATCCGGGCGGCCAAGGTCACCCTCAAGCTCGACCCGGGTGATGATCGAAATCATGAGCGGCGGCACCAGTCCGTCAATCAGATGGTCCACCCGACCGTCGCCATCCCGCAGGTGGATAGCGACATTGGTGTCCAGCAGCCAGGCCAAGGCCTATCGCCCCGTCCGGTCCGGAATCTCGACCTCGGGCCGTGTGCCCACCGTGGGGGGTTTGGGCAGGCTGCGCAGTCGGCTCAGCGTCTCGGCCACCGACTTCCGACGGGGAGAGATGGTCACGACGTCGCCGACGCGAACAATCTCCACCTCAACGCCCGGGCCAAAGGTGATCTCCTTGGGCAGGCGCACGGCGTCGCTGTTGCCACTGCGAAATATCCGACTGATGACACCCATGGCGTCTCTCCCGATGTATATACGCGTATACACCGTTTTCGAGGGCCGCTCAAACCGCTAGACCTCTCCCCATGACCGACTCTTCCTCCGACCCCCTGCTGGCGGGCTATCGCCGATTTCGTGCGCATCAGTGGCCGCGGGCCCGCGCCGCCTATGAGACCCTGGCCGAGGCCGGGCAGACGCCGCACACCCTGTTCCTCGCCTGTTCGGACAGCCGGGCCGACCCGGCGCTGATCTTTGACGCCGCGCCCGGTGACCTGTTTGTCGTCAGGAACGTCGCCAATCTGGTGCCGCCCTATGCGCCGGACGGCGGACTGCACGGCGTGTCGTCGGCGCTCGAGTTCGGGGTCAAGGCGCTGAAGGTCTCGCGCATCGTCGTCATGGGCCATGCCCTGTGCGGCGGGGTTCAGGCCATGCGCTCGGACAGCGGCGCCGCCGGTCTGGACTTCGTCGAGGCGTGGGTCGATCAGGGGCGCCCGGCCGTACGGCAGGCGCTGGCGACCTGCGACCATGACCACGCCGTACAGGCCAGCGAGGAGGCCATCGTCAAACTGTCGCTGGACAATCTGCGCACCTTCCCGTGGATCGCCGAGCGCGAGGCGGCGGGGGCCCTGACCCTGACCGGCCTGCATTTCGGCATCGCCGACGGGGTCCTGCGCGTTCTGGGAGACGACGGGCAGTTTCACCCCGCCTAGACCGCTCGCCAGCGCCCGCGAAGCATGGCACATCCATGGGATCGGAGATGACCATGCCCCAGTCGGACACAGCCCCCCACCATCACGCCAACCCCATCCCCAACGTCCTGACCGGCCTGCGGCTGGCGGCCGGGGTGGTGATGTTCCTGATCCTGGCCGGGGCCACGGGCGGCATACCGATCGTGTCGTCCTATCTCAGCCCCGAGGACCAGTTCGGCCTGTATCGCGTGGCCTTCATCATCTTTGTCGTAGCGGCCTCGACCGACTGGATCGACGGCTATCTGGCCCGGCGCTGGCATGCGACCACCCGCTGGGGCGCCATCCTCGATCCGATCGCCGACAAGGTGCTGGTGACCGGCGCCATCCTCGGCGTGCTGACCTCGGGCTCGGTGCCGCAGATCGCCATTCCCTGCGGGCTGATCCTGTTCCGCGAGTTTGCCGTCTCGGCCCTGCGCGAGACGGTGGCCGGCAAGGTCAAACTGCCTGTCACCCTGCTGGCCAAGTGGAAGACCACCCTGCAGCTGGTGGCGCTGGGCGCCCAGCTGTTTGCCCGCAACTGGGACGGCTTTGGTCTGGAGTTCGAATATTATCCCTACTTCCAGATGTTCGCCGACGTGCTGATCTGGGCCGCAGCGGTCATCACCCTGTGGACCGGCTGGCAGTATTTCGACAAGGCCCGCCGGAAGATGGCGCACCTGTAGGCAGTAGGCAGTAGGCAGTAGGGAATAGGCAGTAGGGTCGCTGCTCCTTAGTGCGGGGCGCGTGCTTCAAGCCGGACGATGAGGCCTCGCAGCATTTTCCCCAGCTCGTCGGCCTGACCCAAGGCGTCAGCTGCGGCGGCTTCGGTCGCAAGGCCGACGCGGACGGCTATCAGCAGGTGGGTCTCGGTTTCCTTCAGTGACCCCTGCGCGATCCTGAGGAAGTTGAGGTAGGCGCCTTTCGAGGACCGGCCATAGCCTTCCGCGATATTGGCGGGCACCGAGGTGGCGGCACGTCGGGTTTGAGCGGTCAGACCGAACCGCTCTTCGCCCGGATACGACCTCGTCAGCTCGTAGATCGACTGAGCCAGATCCATCGCCCGCTGCCAGACCTTGAGGTCGCGATAGCTGTTGATCTGATCCATGGCTCAGCCCCCACCACGACACAATCCCACTGCCTACTGCCTACTGCCTACTGCCTACTGCCTATTCCCTACTGCCTCACTCGACCCCCAGCTCGGCCAGCAGGCCCTCCATGCCATAGACGTCGCGCAGGGCCACGGTGATGGCGCCGGTGGTGACGATCACGCTGCGGTTGACCGAGGGGTCATAGCCATAGGCATTGCGCTGGGTCAGGACGGTCGAGTCGAAATTGGCTCCGATGATCTCGCCCCGGGCGTTGATGGCGGGAGAGCCCGATGAGCCGCCGATGGTGTCGGTCGAGACCGACATGTTCAGCACCGTATCGGGGTCGATCCGGTCGCGCGCGGCCAGCAGTTTGGGCGCCACATCGAAGGGCGGGGCGCCCGTCGCCCGATCCCACAGCCCGCCGAAGGTGGTGAAGGGCTGAACCGTCGTGCCCTGATAGGTCCAGCCCTCGACCCGGCCCCAGGTCAGGCGCAGGGTGCCCGTCGCATCCGGATAGACGCTGTCGCCATAGGCGGCGAAGCGGGCGGCGGCCAGGTCCTCGGACGCCTGGGCGGTCGGGGCCTCGACGGTCTCCTCCCACTCGGCGCGCACCGACCGGGTCACGCCCTGGATCGACAGGACATAGCGGATCAGCGGATCGTCCGAGGCCATGATGGCCGGGAGCCCGCCGTCCCACAGCGCCTTGCGCACCGCAGGGTCGGCCAGGGTGGTGCCCGAGATCAGGCGCTCCGACAGGCCCTCGGGCGACTCGCGGCCCAGCAGGGTGCGGATGCGCGGATCGTCGACCGTCAGCCACTCGCGGGATTTCGACAGCCACCACTCCATCCGCACCTGTTCCAGGTCGGCATAGACCGGACGGTCGGCCAGCAGGCGCGACTCGATGCCGCCGAGGCGGGTGTCGGCATATTCCGGCAGGCGCTCGGCTGCGGGCTTGTCGCGCTCCTGCGCCGCCCGCACCAGCGTCTCGGCCCAGCCATAGAGGGTCGAGCCGCCGCCCGCGCGGGCCACCAGCAGGGCATAGGCCGGATAAAGCCGGCGGACATCGTCCTGCACCGCCGACAGGGTGGTCCAGGGGTCGGCGCCCCCGGACGCCGTATGCGCCGCCAGCCAGTCGCCCGAACGGCCGCGGAAGTCGGCTTCCTGCTCGGCCTTGGCGGCCATGAAATCGGCGTCGATCAGGGCCCGCATGCGGCCGATGCCGCGCTTGTAGCTGTTCTCGAGGCCGACCAGCGGGTCCATGACGATGAAGGCGTTTTCCTCGCTCTCGGACCCGAAGCGGATCATGCGGCCGCGCAGCTCGGACATGATCAGCTGATCCAGCGGCAGTTGCACATCACGGACGGTCAGCAGCTGGTCCATGGTCAGCAGGCGCTGGGTCGAACCGGGGCTGCCCGAGACGAACACCGGCTGGCCCGCCGTCGGGCGGTCCGGGTTCCAGGTGAAGTGGGTCGGGGTCTCGACCGGCGCGCCGTTCTCGTACAGGCGGATGAAGGCCGCATCGATGGCGAAGCGCGGGAAGTTGAAATTGTCGAGGTCCCCGCCAAAGGTCGCGGCGCGATCCTCGGGTGCAAAGGCCAGACGCACATCGGTGTAGCGGCGATAGCTGTAGAGTTTGAACTGCCCGCCCCGGTACAGGGACACCAGCTGACAGCGGCGCTCGGGCTGGTTGGCACAGTATTCCGCCTCGATGGCGGCGGCCTCGGCATCGCGGGCGCGATTGAAGGCCTGACCACTCAGGCCGCGCCCGGCCGCGTGCATGCGCTCGGTGACATCGGTGATGTCCATCAGTATCTCGGCCGTGGCGCCGGGGCAGCGCAGCTCTTCCTCGCGCGTGGCGGGGGTGAAGCCCGTCTCGGCATAGTTGATAGCCGGGGTCGACAGCTGGGCGACGCAGCTGGCGACGCAGTGGTTGTTGGTCAGCACCAGCCCCTGCCCCGAGACCACGCCCGCCGAACAGCCGCCGAACTTGACCGAGCTGCGCTGCACCCGGTCCAGCCAGGCCTGATCGATGGCCGTGCCCAGCGCCGCATTGGCGCGGGCGATGGGGAAGTTGTCGAAGGTCCACATCCCCTCGTCCGCTGCAGCAGACGAGGGGACAGCGGCAAGGGCGAGCACAGCCGCAGACGCGGCGAACGCAAGGTTACGCATGGTTTTCTCTCCGGCCCGGATCAGCTGACGCCCAGCTCGCGCAGCAGCGCGGGCTGGTCATAGACGACCCTGAGGGCCTCGGTGATGGCGGCGGTCGAGACCGTCACCGTGCGGTTGAGGTTGCCGTCATAGCCGAACGACCCGCCCAGCGAGTGGATGTTGCCGTCAAAGGCTGCACCGATCACCTCACCCCGGGCATTGATCACCGGCGAGCCCGAGTTGCCGCCGATGATGTCGTTGGTCGAGACGAAGTCATAGACGGTGTCCGGATCGATCCGGTCGCGGGCGGCGAGGAAGCGCGGGGCCGCATTGAACGGATCGGAGCCCGTCGCCCGGTCGAACAGACCGCCCATATAGGTGAAGGGCGGGATGTCCACGCCGCGATAGCTCCAGCCCTTGACCTGGCCATAGCTGAGGCGGAGCGAGAAGGTCGCGTCCGGATACTGGTCGGTGCCATAGACGGCGAACCGGGCCTGGGCGATGCGCTCGGCCGCCTGGGCGGTGGGCACGGTCACGCCTTCTTCCCAGGCCGTCGCGGCGGCCACGGCATTGGCGTTATTGGCGATGATCAGGGCCAGCAGCGGATCGGCGGCCGCCATTTCCTCGGGCGTCATCATCACGGCCTGACGACGGAATTCCGGGTCGTTCAGCCGGGTGTTGGCGATCAGCCGTTCGGCCAGGGCCTCGGGGCTCTCCTTGCCCAGCAGGGCCTGCACCGCCGGATTGTCGACCGTCAGATATTCCCGCGTCTTGGACAGCCAGAAGGTCAACTGGATTTCCTCAATGCCTTCATAGATCGGGATTTCGGCGCCGAGCCGGTCGGCGAAGCCCGACAGCTGGGCCTCGGTCACCGTGCTGCCGGGGGCCGCGCGCGAGAGGCCGGCCCGCGCGATGGCGCGACCGATGGCATACAGGGTCGAGCCGCCGCCGGCGCGGGACTCCAGCTGATAGTAGGGCAGGAACAGGTCGCGGGCGACGGCATCGACCGCCTCCAGCTCGGCCCACGGATCGCCGATGCTTTGGGCCAGGGCGGGGTCGGCGGCCACAGCGGCGCGCAGCTCTGCCTCTTCCTCGCGCTTGGTGGCCATGAAGGCCGGGTCCAGCAGGGCCTGCTGCTGGCCGAACCAGACCTTGAAGCTGTTCTCGAGGCCGAAGATGGTATCGACCGAGACGCGCCTGGTCTCTTCATCCGTGGCCGCATAGTTCAGCAGACGGCCGCGCAGTTCCGAGCCCTGGATCAGCTGCAGCGGCAGTTGCTGGTCGCGCAGACGCTCCAGTTGCGACACCGTCAGCAGGCGCTGGGTCGACCCCGGGTTGCCCGAGACGAAGGTGACTTCGCCTTCCTTGGGTGCGTTCGGATTCCAGGTCAGGTGGTTGGGCGTGACGGCCGGCTTGCCATCTTCATAGGCGCGCAGGAATCCGGCATCGAGCGCATAGCGGGGGAAGTTGAAGTTGTCGGGGTCGCCCCCGAAGAAGGCCGCCTGGAATTCGGGCGCGAACACCAGTCGGACATCGTCATAGCGGCGGAATTTGTAGAGGGAGTACTGGCCGCCGCGATAGAAGCTGATGACCTGGCAGTTCATCTTCTCGTCGCCGCCACAGGCCTCGGCCTGGATGGCGCGGATCTCGGCGGTGCGCGCCTGGGTGAAGGCCTGGCCCTCAAGCCCCTGACCCGCGGCCAGCACCCGGTCGGTGACGTCGACGATCTCCATCAGCACATCGGCGGTCTGGCCGGGGCAGGTCTTTTCCTCTTCCCGGCTGGCCGTCATCCAGCCGTTCTGGACATAGTCGTTCTCGGCGGTCGACAGTTCCTGCACGCATGACACCACGCAGTGATGGTTGGTCAGGATCAGACCCTCGCCCGAGACGAACGAGGCCGAACAGCCCTGCAGCCGCACGGAGGCCAGCCGCACCCGGTCCAGCCAGGCCTGATCAATATTGGTGCCGTACTGGGCGTTGACGCGCGCGATCGGGAAGTTGTCGAACGTCCACATGCCCTCGTCCGCCTGCACCGGCGTGCCGGGCATCAGAGTCAGGGCCGCACCCAGTCCAAGGGCGGCAAGCGAGGCGGTCACCGAAGCGGCGAAGCGAAGCGGGCGGAGGGTCATGGGGGTAAGTCCTGGATGTTTTCGGGCCGTAGGCCGTCCCTGTTCGCAGAGTTAAACCGCCTGAGGGCCTGTCGTCCATGCCGATCACGGCCGGGTGAACACGACCCTTACCCCGATTTAACTTGGCCTCGCGCCTCATGGCCTTCAGAACCGGGCCAACGTCAGGGGTTTGGCACCACATATGTCGCTTGCACTTTCAACACTGCTTTATGAATGGCGCCGCTACATGGCGGCCGTGATGGCGCTGGCGCTATCGGGCCTGCTGGTGCTGGCCATGACCGGTGTCTTCATCGGCATCGGCAAGGGCTTTACCGCGACCATCGAACGGTCCAGCGCCGACATCATCATCATGCAGCCGGGCGCCACCAGCCTGATGGGCGGCCCGTCGGGCGTGCCGCGGCGCTTCATCCCGCTGGCCTATCGCAATCCGCAGGTGGTTGAGGTCCAGCCGCTGGACGGTTCCGGCGGCACCTTCCAGTCGGTCAGGAATGTCGATCCGACCATGTCCCAGGCCGAACGGGCGCGTCAGCGCGCACCGCGCCAGGAATTCGTTCAGGCCAGCGTCATCGATACGACCCCGGGTTCCGTCACCATTCCGACGGACTATTCGCCGGAGCTGGTCGACGCCCTGCGCCAGCCTTACACCGTCGCCATCGACGAGACCGCTACGGCCAAGCTGGGCGTCCAGCTTGGTGACAAGGCGCTCTTCAACGGCCAGACCGTGACTGTGGTCGGTATCACCCGCGGCTATCCGAACATGATGGGGTCCACCATCGTCATGTCGCGTGACACGCTGCGAATGCTGGGCCGGGCTGACACCGGCACGCGCGTCGGCCCCCTGATGGTCAAGCTGCGCGACCCCGCCCAGGCAGAGGTTGTCGCGGCACAGCTGAACACGCAGGGCGCCGGACAATGGAAGGCCTGGACCCGTCAGGAACTGGCTGACGCCAACGCCAGCGCCATGTTCGAGGAAGGCATTCTGGTGATCATCATCGGCGGCTGCGTGGTGCTGGGCACTATCATCGGCATCGCCATCACCTGGCAGACCCTGCGCGGGGCCATCATGGCCAACATCAAGGAGTTTGCCTCTCTGCGCGCCCTCGGCGTCGGCATGGGCTCGCTGCGCCGGATCGTCATGGAGCTGAGCTTCTGGGTCGGTCTGGTCGGTGTCGCTGCCGCCATCGGCCTGACCTGGCTGGTCCAGCAACTGGCCCTCGCCAATGCTGTCATCATCGCCCTGCCGCCGGGCCTGCTGATTTTTGTCGGCGGCGGGCTGATCATCATCGCCATGCTGTCGGGCCTGCTCTCGATGGGCGTCCTCAAGAACAGCCAACCGGCGGACCTGCTGCGATGAACGCCACAAAAACGCACGGCAAGCACGGCGACTTCGCGATCGAGGCCAAGGGTCTGGTCAAGCGGTTCAAGTCGGGCAAGGCCTTCATCGAAGTGCTCAAGAACGTCGACTTCGACGCCCGCCACGGCGACCTGACCATGGTCATGGGCCCGTCCGGCTCGGGCAAGTCGACCCTGATCGCCGCCCTGTCAGGCCTGTTGCGGCCCGAGGAGGGCAAGGTCAGCGCGCTGGACGCCGAAAACCTCTGGAAAATGTCGTCCGGGAAGATCGACAAGTTCCGGCTGGATCACTGCGGCTTCATTTTTCAGGGCTTCAACCTGTTCCCGGCCCTGTCGGCCCTGCAACAGGTCGAGATCGTGCTGAAGTTCCAGGGCCTGTCCAAGTCTGCGGCGCGCAAGCAGGCCATGATCACGCTGAAGGAAGTGGGACTGGGGCACCGTCTGCACCAGCGCCCCTCGATCCTGTCGGGCGGCGAAAAGCAACGCGTCGCCATCGCCCGGGCCCTGGCCAAGAATCCGCAAATCCTGTTCGCCGATGAACCGACCTCGGCCCTCGACGGCGAGAACGGCCAGATCGTTATCCAGTTGTTGCGTCGCGCCGCCACCCAACACGGCGCCGCTGTCATCTGCGTTACTCACGACCCACGCCTCGAGGCCTGGGCCGACCGTGTCATCAAGATCGAGGACGGCATCATCATCTCCGATGAGCGCCGGGTCCCTGACCCCAACGCCGCCCTCGCCCATCACTAACCCTCTCTCAGAGACCGAAAGACCGCCATGCCCGCCTTCCTGAAGAACAAATGGCTCTGGATCGGCCTTGTCGTCATTGTCGTCGCTGTCGTCGGCTTCATGATGATGCAGGGCGCCAACAAGGCCAAACAGGCCGAACTGGCCGAGGCCACGGCCAATGCGCCTGTCAGCCCCTATGCGGCGGTCGCCAACGGCAAGGCCGACGTCGAGGGCGGCATCATCCAGGTCGCGGCCCGTCGCGGTGGCGTGGTCAAGGCCGTCTATGTCGAGGAAGGGGACCGCGTCACCGCCGGTCAGATTCTGGCCCGTCAGGAAGACGATGAGCCGCGACTGGCGGTCGAGCGCGCCCGCGCCGAGGTTGCCCAGGCCCGCAGCCAGCTGGCCACCATCCGCGTCGACCTGAGCGCTGCCCGCCGCGAATACCAGCGCATGGAGCAGCTGGCGGACAGCAACTATATCGCCGCCCAGCGTCTGGATCAGGCCCGCGACGCCGTCGCCATGGCCGAGGCCCGTCTGGCCAGCCAGGAAGCCAGCGTCCGCACGGTCCAGGCCCGTCTGGCCGAGGCCGAATACAATCTGGAACTGACGGTCGTCCGCGCCCCGATGAGCGGCCGGATCGTGCGCCGCTATGCAAACCCCGGCGCAGGCGCCTCGACCCTGAACGTCTCGACCATGTTCGACCTCGAGCCCGATGCCCCGCGCATCGTGCGTGCCGAGATCGTCGAGGCCGACATCCCCAATATCCAGATCGGTCAGGCCGTCGAGATCAGCCCCGAGGGCGACCCCTCCAAGGTCTATGTCGGTCGGGTGCTGCGGCGCGCCGCCGTGTTCGGGGCCCGCAAACTGTCCTCGGACGATCCCTCGCAACGGTCGGACGAGCGGGTCATCGAGGTGGTCGTCGCCTATGACGATGCCCCCCTGCTGATCGGTCAGCGCGTGCTGGTCAAGTTCATGAAGCCCGGCGAAACCGCCGGCGCGCCGCGTGACACCCAGGTCGGCGTCGGCCCCGACCGCGCCATGCAAGACCCGGGCGGCTGATCCGGCCTACCGACCGGTAAAGGTTCCCGGTCGTTTCTCCAGCGCGGCGGCGACGCCCTCGGCGTGATCGTCGGTCATGTGGGCGAGGGCCTGCATGGCGGCGGTCATTTCGAGGATCTGGTCAAAGGTCAGGTCGCGTCCCTGACGCAGCAGGGCCTTGGTCATGCGCAGGGCCTGGGGCGGCTGGGCGGCGATGTCGCGGGCCATCGCCAGGGCCTCGTCCATGAGGGCGGCGGCAGGCACCACCCGGTTGACCAGTCCCCACTCCAGCGCGGTTGCCGCATCAATCGACCGTGCGGTGAACAACAGCTCGGCCGCCCGGGCATAGCCGACATTGCGCGGCAACAGCCAGGTGCCGCCGTCGCCCGGCAGAATGCCCAGCTTCAGGAAGGGCGCGCCAAAGCTGGCGGCGTCCGAGGCGATGCGGATGTCGCCCAGACCGGCAATGTCGCCGCCCAGACCCATGGCAGGCCCGTTCACCGCGGTGACCAGCGGCACCTCAAGCTCATACAGGCTGCGTACGATCCGGTGCACGACCCGACGATAGCGTTCGCGGATGGCGGTGCCGGGCCCCTCGAACATGTCGCGGCGGTCGCGCATGGCCTTGAGGTCGCCGCCTGCGGAAAAGGCCCGCCCGGCCCCGGTCAGCACCACGACCCGCACCTCCGGATCGGCATTGACCGCCTCGCAAGCCGCAGCAAAGGCCTCGCCATCCTCCAGATCGGGCAGGGCATTCAGCCGCTCAGGCCGGTTCAGGGTCCAGATGACGATCGGCCCTTCGCGCCGCGTCTCGATCAGTCCCGCCATGCCACACCCCGGATCCAGAATTGAAAAGCCCCGGCCTTTTCAGGTCCGGGGCCTTCAGATGCAAGTCGCGATCACGGCGTGGCGATCAGCGGCGCTTCTTGATCGGATAGGGCACGAAGTTCGACGGGTGGCTGACCACGCGGTCGCCCGCTCCGTTCGTATTCCGAGTGTCCACCAGAAGCCCGCCCCAGAGGGCAAAGGACATCATGGCATGCTGGAGGTTTTTCTCTTTCCTGTTCATGGTGGCGTCTCCTTTCGCTGAACGATGAAAAGAGACGCGTCGTGCTCGCAGGGGCTTTCACCCTCTCAGTCGTTTCGCGTCCTTTACAGGGAACGACAGTTTTATGACGAATGCAAGTTTTTTTGTCTGCTATCGGAGTATATTTTCGACTTATGTCACACATAAACCCGCCTTCTGACGGCCCGCCCCGGCCCATCAAGACCCCCTGCACCAAGGTCTGCACGGTCGATGGCGCCTCCGGCCTGTGCCTCGGCTGCCTGCGCTCGCTGCAGGAAATCGCCGAATGGAGCCGTCTGGACGAGGCGACCCGCGAGGCCATTCTGGAGGATCTGCCCGGGCGGGTGACGCGCCTCGACCCGGCGCTGCAGGGGCTGGTGCCGCGCTAACCTTTTGTCAGCCATGACGCTTCACCGCATCCCAACGTCCATGCCCTAGACCGGAGCCATGGTTGCCGCAGAAGCGGCGCGTACATACGGGTGTCCGAGTGAGTATCGACATGACCGGCAGCGTTTCCGGAAGTGCCATTCTGGCCGCAGCCGTGGGGACCTCCCTGCTGGCGGCCTGGGGCTTTGGGGCCCTTTCCGACAAATCAGCACACGCCGCTCCCCAACCGGCTGCGGTGGTCCGGCTGTCAGAGGCCACCATGCCCATCCAGCGCGGTGCAGACGGTCACTACTGGGCCCGCGCCGAGGTCGAGCACAAGCCCGTCGCCCTGCTGGTCGACACCGGCGCCGCGGCGGTGGTTCTGCGGGCGGCCGATGCCCGGGTTCTGGGTCTGAACCCGGAAAGCCTCGACTACAGCCAGTCGGTCCGCACCGTGTCGGGCATGGCCCAGGCCGCGTCGGTGACGCTGTCCAGCGTGACCGTGGCGGGCGTCGAGGTGCGTGATGTCGCGGCGCTTGTGGTCCAGGCCGACCTGCCGCACTCGCTGCTGGGGATGAGCTACCTCGGCCGCCTGTCGGGTTTCGAAGCCACGCCCGAGGGTCTGGTCCTCAAGCCCTAAAGCGCCTTCACCAGCACCGAGACCGCCGTCGCCATCAGATAGAGGGCGAACAGCCGCCGGAGCAGCCGCCGGTCCAGCCGGTGTGCCAGCCGCGCCCCGAAGGGCGCGACGAAGGCCGTCAGCCCTCCGATCACGAGGGCGGCCGGCACATTGACATAGCCCAGCGACAGCGGCGGGCGTCCCTCGGCCGACCAGCCGAACACGACGAAGCCCACGGTCGCAGCGGCGCCGATCGCCATGCCAAAGCCCGAGGCGGTGGCCACCGCCTGATGGATGGGGCGTCCGCACAGGGTCATCATCAGCCCGCCGAAGCTGCCGCCGCCGATGCCCATCATGGCTGACAGCCCGCCGATGGCCGTGCCCCAGCCGCGCCGGGCCCAGCCCGTCGGCACATCGCGCGCCAGGGTGAAACGCTCGGGCATCAGGCCCAGCTGGGCAGCGATCAGGCCCAGAAAGACCGCATAGATCCACGCCAGCCCCTGCATCGACACCAGCCCGGCGAGGAAGGCTCCGACCAGGGCGCCGCCGCCGACCCAGGGCGTCCAGGTCTTGAGCACCACCTCATCGACGGCCCCGTGCGCCCGGTGCGCCGTCAGCGACCGCCATGAGGTCAGCACAATACTGAGCAGCGAACTGCCGATCGCCACATGCAGATTGGCCTCGCCGCCCAGACCCAGCAGGGCAAAGGCCCAGAACAGCACAGGCACGATGACGGTGCCGCCGCCCACGCCGAACAGGCCCGCGATCAGTCCGGCGAACACACCCGCCGCGGCCAGCCCGATGATCAGGCTGGCGATCTCAAGGGGGCTGAGGTCCACTAGGCGGCGGACTCAAGCCGTGCGGCGGCGCCGGCCTCGGCCTCGTGCACGGCATCCAGCGCCCGGTCCAGAACCTCAAGCCCGGCCCCCGGCTGGATGCTGTCGACCGTCAGGATCCGCCGCCATGTGCGCGCGCCGGGCCGGCCGTGCATCAGGCCCAGCATGTGACGCGCCATGGCCGGCAGAGGCACGCCTTCCTCCAGGCGCGCGGCCATATAGGGGCGATAGGCAGCCAGCGCCGCTTCGACCGTGACCGCCTCGCCCTCGCCAAAGATCAGCGGGTCGACGCGGCCCAGACCCGCAGGCTCGTGATAGGCAGTGCGCCCCAGCATGACCCCGTCCAGCGCCACGCCATCCTGTGGCTCCAGCAGGTCGCGGGCGGTCTCGACCGAGGCGACCCCGCCGTTCAGCACCACGGTCAGTTCGGGCCGCTCGCGCTTCAGCCGCCGGACGAGATCATAGTCCAGCGGCGGGATGTCCCGGTTCTCCTTGGGCGACAGCCCCTTCAGCCAGGCCATGCGGGCATGGACGACGAAGTGATCGACACCGGCGTCGGCACAGGCCTCGACCAGGGCGAACAGCGCCTGTTCCGGGATCTGGTCATCGACGCCGATCCGGCATTTGAGGGTGACGGGCACGGGCACGGCCTCGGCCATGGCGCGCATGCAGTCGGCGACCAGCGCCGGCTCGCGCATCAGACAGGCCCCGAATCGGCCGGACTGGACCCGGTCGGACGGGCAGCCGACATTGAGATTGATCTCGTCATAACCGAACGGCAGCGCCGCCCGCGCGGCCTCGGCGAGCGCTTCCGGGCTCGATCCGCCCAGCTGCAGCGCCGCGGGCCCGACCTCCGGGTCATGACGCAGCAGGCGCGCGCGATCCCCGTGGATCACCGCATCGGCGGTCACCATTTCGGTATAGAGCATCGCCCGGCGGGTCAGGGATCGGTGAAAGGCCCGGCAGTGCCGGTCCGTCCAGTCCATCATCGGGGCGACGCTCAGCCTGTGAGCGGGCAAGGTCATGGCCGGGGCGGATACACCAAAAGGGCGCCAACAGGAATTCGCACCGCGAATCCCGGTGGAGCGCGTCCGGCCCCGCCTCTTTATCGCCTTGTCCGCGCCGCCCCAGGGTCGCAGGTTCGGCACGGCGGCAGGGCCGAGAGGCCCGTATGGCGGCATGCCGGTGCGGATTTCGTCCCAACCCCGCCTTAGTTGCATCGTCGAAAAAGAGCCGCTACCTTTGTGATCGAGACCACTAGCCCTTGTTTTTCAAGGACTTTGGTGAACCGGTATCGGAACCGGATCCGGGTTTCACCCGTTTTGACAATACGTCCAACCTCCCCGGAAGGAGCTTTTCCATGCGTATCCCTCTTTTTGCTGCCGTTTCCGCCGTGGCCCTGATGGCCGGTTCGGTCCAGGCCGCCCCCGCCACCCTCACCCCGGCCGTAGCCGTGGCCCAAGACCCCGGCTACTCCGATGACGAACTGAAGAAGTTCGGCACCGCCATGGAGCAGCTGTCGGGCATCTCTGCCCAGGTCCAGGGTGGCACCCCGACCGCCGAACAGCAGGCTGAAATGGCCGGCATCGTCGAGAATTCGGGCCTGACCATCGACCGCTTCAACGCGATCTCGCAGTCCGTCAGCGCCGATCCCGTATTGCAGGCCCGGATGGGCGTGGTCATGACGCCGCCGTCGCCGCAAGGCTCGGTCGCGGCCTCGGTCACCGATCAGGAAGTCGAGCAGTTTTCCTCGGCCATGGGTCGGATCCAGGAGATTGCCGCCAGCGTCGATGGCACCCCGACCGCCGAGCAACAGGCTGAAATGGCCGCCGTGGTCGAGGGCTCTGGCCTGACCATCGACCGCTTCAACGCGATCTCGACCGCTGTCAGCCAGGACCGGGCCCTCCAGGCCCGTATGCTGCTGGCCGATGCCGAGCGTGCATCCGGCATGTCGGGCGGCCAATAAGCCCAACGACAGTCTGGTCTGAACAAGACGGCGGTTCCTTACGGAGCCGCCGTTTTTTCGTCGGCCTCGATGGCGTCCTCGTTCAGCAGACGGCCCTCGCGGCGCGGCTTGATATAGGGCGCCGGCTGCGGCGTCGGCATATTGCCCCGCATCAGGGCCCGCCCGGCCTGCAGACCGCCCGACAGCTGCAGCGTCAGCCGCTCGTCGTCGCGGCGGCGGACATCCTCGATGGTTTCGCGCGCCTCGATGTCGGAAGCGCCCAGCTCCTTCAGCACCTGCTCGCCGAACGCCAGCGCCGACTCGAACGTCTCGCGGATCTGATAGTCGACCCCCGCCTCGATCAACCGCATCGAATGGCCCCGGTCATAGGCGCGCACGAACAGCTTCGTCAGCGGGAACTCCGACCGGATCAGCTCGACGATGTGGTCGGCCTGTTCCGGCTTGTCGATACAGACCAGCACCGCCTCGGCCTTGTCGACGCCCGAGGCCCGCAGCACGTCCAGCCGGGTGCCGTCGCCGTAATAGACCTTGAAGCCGAACTTGCCCGCCGCCTGGATCATCTCGACGTCGTTCTCGATGATCGACACATCGACGTCGCGCGCCAGCAGGGGCTGGGACACCACCTGGGCAAAGCGGCCGAAGCCGATGATCAGGACGCGTTCGCGCAGATTCTCGGCCAGATCGATGCCGTCCATGGCGGCCGGATCCTGCGCCTCCTTCGGCATGAACCGGCCCAGCAGCATCGTCGTCACCGGCGTCAGCACCATCGACAGGATGACGATGGCCGTCAGGGCCGCGCTGATCCGGGCGTCGAACAGGCCGACCGTGCCCGCCGCCGCATAGAGGACAAAGGCGAACTCGCCGCCCTGGGCGAACAGGACGGCGCGCTCGACCGCTTCTCGCTCACGCGCCCTGAACAGCCGCGCGACGCCATAGATGGCCACCGCCTTGACCGCCATGAAGGCGATCACGCCGCCGACCACCAGTTGCCAGTCGGCGATCACCACCCCGACATCCAGCGCCATGCCGACGCTCAGGAAGAACAGGCCCAGCAGGATGGCGCGGAAGGGCTCGACATCGGCCTCCAGCTGGTGGCGGAAGGTCGATTCAGACAGCAGCACCCCGGCGAGGAACGCCCCCATGGCCATCGACAGCCCGCCCATGTCCATCACCCAAGCCGCGCCGACGACGACCAGAAGGGCGGCGGCGGTCATGACCTCGCGCCCGCCATACCGGGCCAGAATGCGGAACACCGGGTTCATGACAAAGCGCCCGGCCACCATCACCGCCGTGATCGCCGCCAGCGCCAGACCGACCGTCTGCCACAGGGGCGGGCCCTGAACCGTATTCACCCCCGTCACCGTCGCCAGCACCGCCACCACCGCCAGCAGCGGCACGATGGCCAGATCCTCCAGCAGCAGGATCGACACCGCCCGCTGGCCGGACGCCGCGCCCATCTCGCCGCGTTCCTCCAGCATCTGCATGATCACGGCGGTCGAGCTGAGGACAAAGCCCATGGCCCCGACGAAAGCCACGGCGGGCGCCAGCCCCAGCGCCAGGCCGGTCAGGGTCAGCAACAGGCCGCAGACCGCCACCTGGGCCGCGCCGAGACCGAAAATCTCTTTCCGCAGCGACCACAGTCGCGTCGGCCGCATCTCCAGCCCGATGATGAACAGGAAGATGACCACGCCGAACTCGGCGACGTGCAATATGGTCTCCGGCTCCGAAAACAGGCCCAGACCGAAGGGCCCGATGGCCAGACCGGCGGCCAGATAGCCCAGCACCGAGCCCAGCCCCAGCTTGCGAAAGATCGGCACCGCCAGAACGCCGGCCCCCAGCAGCGCCGCCGCGTGCCCCAGACCCAGTCCGCCCGTCGCATCGGCCATAGCCGTCTCCCCCTGATCGAAGCTGACTCCCTAGCAGAGGTTGGCGAGGCCGTCACAATCTGGCCCCATAACCCACGGCTGAATGCGCATCTCGACCTTGGAGGGTGTGGCCATGAAGCCGAATCGTATCGCGTCTGTCGTCGTCAGCGGATCCCTGATCCTGTCGCTGTCCGGCCCGCCCGCCGTCGCTGTCCCGATGCAGGATCGTGTGGTCGATGGCGAGCCCACCGCCGCCGCCTGTGCGCCCTTTGGCTTCAGCCTGCAAAGCCGTGACGGCCGGGGGTATGTCACGGCCGCGCCAACGCCGCCGCCACCAGCACCGCCGCGTCCGCCAGTCGTCACCCGAACGCCAAGCGGCGAGGTCGTCGTCGATGGCCAGCCCACCGGACAGCAGGCCGCTACCGTAGACGACATCGTCGTCAGCGGGTCGCGTATACGGGGCAATGTCACTAACGCTCCGACTCCCCTGGTCCAGGTGGAGCGCGAGGCGCTGCTGGCCTCGGGGCAGACCGGGACCGTGGATTACCTGGCGACCGTCCCCGCGCTCTCGAACTCGACCGTACCGCCCGGTTCGCCGGTCACCCCGCCTTCGACCGAACGCTATCCCGACGCCGTGCCCAATCCGGTCAAGCGCACCGCCGACGAGCCGGTCTCGACCTTCTCGATCGATGTCGACACAGCCGCCTATTCCAATGTCCGACGCTTCCTCGGCGACGGTCAGCGGCCGCCGCGCGACGCCGTCCGGGTCGAGGAGATGGTCAATTATTTCGACTATGACCTGCCGGCCCCGACCTCGAGGGAACAGCCCTTTGCCGTCACCACCAGCGTGGTCGACTCGCCCTGGAGCCCCGGCCGCAAGATCGTCCATGTGGCGCTTCAGGGCTATGAACTGCCGGCCAACCAGCGCCTGCCCCTGAACCTGACCTTTATGGTCGATGTGTCCGGCTCGATGCAGAGCCCCGACAAGCTGGGGCTGGCCCAGCGCACCATGAACCTGATCATCGACCGCATGCGGCCGCAGGATTCGATCGCCGTCACCACCTATGCCTCGGGCGCGCGCGTGCTGCTGACGCCGACGCCCGGCACAGAAAAGCTGAAGCTGCGCTGCGCCGTGGCCTCCCTGTCCGCCGGCGGATCGACCGCGGGCGCGGCCGGCATGGTCAATGCCTATGACCAGGCCGAGGCCGCCTTTGGCGCGGACAAGGTCAACCGCATCCTGATGTTTACCGATGGCGACTTCAACGTCGGCGTGACGGAGGACAAACGGCTGGAGGACTATGTCGCCGAAAAGCGCGAAACCGGCATCTATCTGTCGGTCTATGGCTTCGGGCGCGGCAACTATCAGGACGCCCGCATGCAGGCCATTGCCCAGGCCGGCAACGGCACGGCCGCCTATGTCGATGATCTGGACGAGGCCCGCCGCCTGTTCGGTCCGGCCTTTGACCGGGGCGCCTTCCCGATCGCCGACGACGTCAAGATCCAGGTCGAGTTCAATCCGGCCCGGGTCAGCGAACACCGGCTGATCGGCTATGAGACGCGGATGTTGTCCGAGGCCGACTTCTCGAACGACCGCATCGATGCGGGCGAGGTCGGATCGGGCGCGGCCGTCGTCGCCCTCTATGAGATCACCCCCGTGGGCGGACCCAGCCAGCTGCCGGATCGCCGCTATGACGCCGCCACCGCACCGACCGGCGATCCGTCGGGCGAATGGGCCTTTGTCCAGGTGCGGTTCAAGCCGCCGGGCGCCGATACCTCGCAACTGATGCAGCACCCGGTCACCGGTCAGGACACCCGCCCGGGCACCGAGGTCCGCTGGGCCCTGGCCGTTGCCGGCGCCGCCCAGCTGCTGCGTGGCGACCCCTGGCTGGCCCCCGACTATGGCTGGGATCAGGTGATCGACCTCGCCCAGGGCGCGCGCGGCGACGATCCGTGGGGCCAGCGCGCCGAATTCGTCAACCTGTCCCGCGCCGCTTCAGAACTGGGGCCGGTCAGGGCGCCCTGACCGGGAGGCGGGAGCCTGCTATCCTGCGGGGCGTTGTTCGCTTAACGGCGCACGTGCGCTGGAGGAGTCCGCATGCCTGACATGATGTCCGCCCTGCCCGTCTCCGGCGTCATGGAGACCTGGATCCTGCCGGTATTGCTGGCCCTCGGGCTAGCGGCGGCCTCGGGCCTGCGCATCTTCGTGCCCCTGTTCATGGCGGCGCTGGCGGCGAAGTTCCAGCTGTTCGGCATCGAGCTGAACGACGGCATGCTGTGGATGACGTCCAACACCGCTATCGCCGCCCTGGGTCTGGCGACCATCATCGAGATCGTCTCGGACAAGGTGCCTGTGCTCGACAATGCCCTGCATGCGGTCGGCCTGATCGCGCGACCCGTCGCGGGGGCGATGGTCGCGGGGTCGATGTTCGTGGGCCTCGATCCGACCGCAGCGGCCATTGCCGGCATCATTGTCGGTGCCCCGACAGCGCTGGCCTTTGGCGCGGCCCAGGGCGGTACGCGCGCGGCCTCGACCCTGTCCACGGCAGGCATGGCCAATCCGTTTCTGAGCGTGGTCGACGATGTGCTCAGCATCGGGACAGTGCTGATCGCCTTCGTGATGCCGATCCTGATCCCGGTCGTGGTGCTGATCGGCTTTCTGGTGCTGCGGGCGGTCTACAAGCATTGGCGGAAGGGCAACGCCCCCACCGTCATGCCCGAACTGTCGGCTAGACGTCGAACCTGACGCCCTGCGCCAGCGGCAGGCTGGTGGAGAAATTCACCGTCTGGGTCTGGCGGCGCATATAGGCCTTCCACGCGTCCGAACCGCTCTCGCGGCCGCCGCCGGTGTCCTTTTCGCCGCCGAATGCCCCGCCGATCTCGGCGCCCGACGGGCCGATGTTCACATTGGCGATGCCGCAGTCCGACCCCCAGGCGGACAGGAACTGTTCCGCCTCGCGCAGCCGGTCGGTGAAGATGCAGCTGGACAGGCCCTGCGGCACCGCATTCTGCATCGCGATCGCCTGATCCAGATCGCGCCAGGTCATGACGTACAGGATGGGACCAAAGGTCTCGTGCCGGACGATGGCGGTCTGTTCGGGCATTCGCACGATCGCCGGACGGACATAGGCCCCGTCGCGGTCCAGCCGCTCGCCGCCCGTGATCACCTCTCCGCCCTCGGCCACGGCCTGTTTCAGCGCGGCCTGAACCGCATCCGCCGCCCCGTCATCGATCAACGGCCCCACAAGCGTGCCCGCCTCGCGCGGGTCCCCGACGGGCAGGGTCTCATAGGCCGCCTTCAGCCGGGCGATCAGCCCCTCGGCCACATCCTCATGAACCAGCAGGCGGCGCAGGGACGTACAGCGTTGACCACAGGTGCCGACGGCGGAGAAGGCGATGGCGCGCACGGCCATGTCCAGATCGGCGGTCTCGGTCAGGATCATGGCATTGTTGCCGCCCAGTTCCAGCAGCGACCGCCCCAGCCGCCCGGCCACATCGACCGCCACGGCCTTGCCCATCCGGGTCGAGCCGGTCGCCGAGACCAGCGGGATGCGCGGATCGCGGGCCAGCGTCTGGCCCACCTCTGCGCCGCCGACCAGCACCTGATTGAGGCCTTCCGGCGCATCCTCACCAAAGCGGGAGACGGCCTTGTCGAACACCGCCTGAACGGCCAGCGCCACAAGCGAAGTCTTGTCCGACGGCTTCCAGATCACCGGATCGCCGCACACCAGGGCCAAGGCCGCATTCCACGCCCACACGGCGACCGGGAAGTTGAAGGCCGTGATCACGGCCGCCGGCCCCAGCGGCTGCCAGGTCTCGCGCATGTGGTGGCCGGGGCGTTCGCTCGGCATCGTCAGGCCGTAGAGCTGGCGCGACAGACCGACGGCAAAGTCGCAGACGTCGATCATCTCCTGCACCTCACCGGCGCCCTCGGAGGTGACCTTGCCCGCCTCCAGCGTCACCAGCCGCGCCAGATCGTCCTTGGCGGCCCGCAGTTCCTCGCCCAGCAGACGCACCAGCTCGCCCCGGCGCGGCGCGGGCACCCGTCGCCAGGCGGCAAAGGCCTCGGTGGCCGTGGCAATGGCGGCGTCGACCGCGTCCGGCGTGGCCACAGCGAGGGCACCCGCCTTCGACCCGTCCACCGGTGAGCGCGCGGTCAGACCCGTATCAGCCCACCGGGGCTGCACCCCCAGTCGCGTCAGGGTATCCCGCAGGTCGTTCGCCGCCGATGTCATGATGTGCTTCTCCAGCCGTTTGCGCCCCGCTTAGCCCGAATCCCGGCCGCGTTCACCCTTGCTTCACCCCGTTTCCCAACCGGGCGCTAACGCCCGCGCCCCATACTGCAGGTACCGAAGGAGGGTCTGATGGCGCGCGCACAATTCCAGAAGGGTCAAAAGGTCTGGGTCGAGTGCGTCGGCGTCTGGGCGCGCATCGAACAGGTCCAGCCCGTCTGGGCCAAGGGCTTCGACGAACCTGTGCGGGTCACCTATGACGTCGGTCTGGGCCGCGAATTCCTGGCGCAGGAACTGGCGGTCCCGGTCGAGGACCCGGTGGCCGTGTCCGAGGGCGATGCCCGCTGGCGGCTGCTGCGGGCCCGCAACAAATGGCAGACGGCCGACGACTGTCCGCACCATCCCTTTCCCGGCACCTATCCCGTCGTGGTCACCGATCCCCAGGACTGGGGCGGCTGGCGTGTGCCCGGCGCCGAATACGACCGGGATCCCGAGCGGATCGAATATCAGGCCCGGCTGATCGCCGCGTCGCCGCGTCTTCTGGCGCTGGCCCATGCCATGATCGACGCCGTCGCCGATGTGCCCGACGATGCCCCGCCCGAGATGCGCCGTCTGGCCGAGGTCGCCCGCGATCTGGTCGGCGACGTGACCGAGGTCACCACGGCTGCCCCCGTCACGGAACAGGCGACGACCCGGATGTCGAGCCGGTCCGAACCCCTCCCTGATGCCCCCACCGAGTCCCGCGCGCCACACGCGGCCTGACACCGGTATTCGGCACCTCGACACCACAAGCCGACGCAGCCTAGATTCCCGCTTCGACGACAGTTCGGGCCGGGAGAAGACGCTTGCGCGCCACAGAGCGACGCATCAACCCCACGGGGCGCCGCAAGGCCGACCGGGGCCGCGCCTCACCTGCATGGGTGCGGGTGCTGATCCTTGTCGTCGCCCTCGGCGTGGCCAGCTATGTCCTGTTGTTCGGCCGGGAAATGGCCCAGCCCGTCCGTGATTCCGATCAGTTGCGCGACCAGGCCATGGTCGCCGAAGCTGGCCGACTGGCCTCCGATACCCTGCTGCGCATCCGCACCGCCGAACTGGCCCTGGCCGGCGCCAGCGGCGACCTGCCCGCCGGCATGGCCGTGGCCTTCCTCAACGCGGCGGGTCAGATCGAGATTGCGGGCGGCGCTCCGATCGCCGCCTTCCGCCCCCTGCCCGCCCGTGATGCAGCGCCCGTCGCCGACGCGGACGGGCAGGCGCTGCTGATCCGGCGCACCACCGCCGATGGACGCGAGGCCGTGGTCCGCATCCCCCTGCCCCCGGCCGCCGTCGCCCCCGAGAATGGCGTGCTGGCCCTGCGCGTCGGCCGGACGGTGATCGGGGCAGGCGGCCGGTCGGCGGACCAGACCTCGCTCTGGATGGGTCTGAGCGGGGCGGCGCCCGAGGCCGACGGACGCGTTCACGCCGTCTTGCCCGAGACCGGCCCCAGCTTTCGCCGGGTAGCCCTGCCGGTCGGCGATACGGGCCTGCTGGTTGTCGGCGCGCGGCCGGATGCGGTCGGGGCCACCGCCCTGCTCGACGATGCCTGGGTGCTGATGGCGCCGCTGCTGGTCGGGGTCCTGGTGCTGCTGGCGGTGTTGCTGCAACAGGCCCGCTCGGCCCGCGCTGGCCGTGAGTGGGCCGAGACCGAGCGTCGCTTCCGCATCGCGGTCGAGGGGGCCCGTTGCGGCGTCTGGGAATGGGACCTCGAGCGCGAGGAGGTGATCCTGTCCGACTATATGGCCGTGATGATGGGCGTGGAACAGCCGGGGGCGATGCCGGCCGCCGCCTTCATAGAACGGGTACATCCCGACTATCGCGAAGCCCTGATGCACGCCCTGCGCCAGGCCGAGACCTTCGGCGCGTTCGAGGCCAGCTTCCCCGTGCCCGATGCCAACGGTCGTCCGCGCTGGATCGATGCGCGCGGCCAGTCGCGCGGGGCGCGGGGCGACACCGGCTATTCTGTCATCCTCGGTGTGGCGCTGGACATCACAGAGGAGCGGCGCGCCAAGGCCCAGGCCCAGTCCGCCGAAAGCCGCCTGCGCGACGGCATCGAAAGCGTGTCGGATGCCTTTGTCCTGTTCGACCGCCACGACCGGCTGATCCTGTGGAACCAGGCCTTCGTCGACACCTTTGGCTTCGAACCCGGCATGGTCCGCAGGGGCGCGAAGAAGGATGATCTGAATCGCATCGCCGCGCTCGCCATCCGCGCCGAACATCCGGCCGCCGGCGGTCGCAGTGGCGCACGTGAGGTCGAGCTGAACGACGGACGCTGGCTGCAGCTGGTCGAGCGGTTCACGGCCGACCACGGCACGGTCGTCACCGCCGCCGAGATCACCGCCATCAAGCGTCAGGAGGCCGAGCGCCAGCGCGCCGCCGACTCGCTCCGCGCCATGGTCGAAAAGCTGGAAGCCAGCCAGGAAAAGCTCAGCCTGCTGGCCCGCAAGTACGAGGTCGCCATGACCCGGGCCGAAGCCGCCAACCAGGCCAAGTCTGAGTTCCTGGCCAATATGAGCCACGAGCTGCGGACGCCGCTGAACGCCATCAACGGCTTCTCGGAGATCATGACGGCCGAGATGTTCGGCCCGCTGGGCGACCCCCGCTACAAGGGCTATTCGGCCGACATCCTGAAATCCGGCCAGCATCTGCTCAGCCTGATCAACGACATCCTCGACATGGCCAAGATCGAGTCGGGCAAGATGACCCTCTATTACGAGGCCGTCTCGGTGCACGACATCTGCGCGGACGCCGCCCGTCTGATGCGCGGCAAGGTCGAGGAGGCCGGCCTGACCCTGACACTGGACGCGCCCGACACCCTGCCCGAGATGCAGGCCGACCATCGCGGCCTGAAGCAGGTCATGCTGAACCTGATCTCCAATGCCGTGAAGTTCACGCCCGAAGGCGGCCACATCCGGGTCGAGGCCCGTCAGACCGACACCGGCCAGATCCTGATTGCGGTCACCGACACCGGTATCGGCATCGCCGCCGAGGATGTGGCGCGGCTGGCCCGGCCCTTCGAACAGGTCGAGGGCCAGCACTCCAAGACGACCCAGGGCACAGGCCTCGGCCTCGCCCTGACCAAATCCCTGATCGAACTGCACGGCGGCGAACTGTGGATCGACAGCGAACCCGGTCAGGGCACGACGGTCGCCTTCACCCTGCCGCTGGCACCGCCGGCCCAGGCCGAGGGCGAGCGCGAAGCGGCCTGACCCTAGTCGGCGGGCACGGGCGGACGCCGCTCTCCGCGATCTCCCCGGTCCCGACCGCCCCGGCCCCGGGGACCATGGCGCGACAGCAGGGGCGCCACAGCCGCACGTTCCTCAGCCGTCAGGGTCGCCAGCAGGGCCGTCGTGTCGTCCTCGATCCGGGCCCGACCGCGCAGTTCCGCCTCGCGCGAGGTGGCCAGCAGCGTCCGCACCGCCTCCCCGTCGTAGGGTGTTTCCAGCGCCCGGCTGAGCGCGGCCCTGCGCGCGGTGCGCGCCTCCTCGAAATCGGGGCGGGCAGACAGGGCCGACTCGCGCAGCGTGGTCCGGACACGCGCCTGGGTTTCGGGCGACAGAGCCCCCACTGCCTGCCATGGACTGCTGCCGCTGCGACCCGGCCGACGCTGGTCCTCCACCCGGCTCTCGATCCGGTTCAGCGACACGGCCATGGTGGCCACGGCCGCCAGGGCAAACACATTGATCACGGCCAGAACGATCAGGCCGATCTTCATCGCACGCGCGCTCATCCCAGCACCTCCGTATCGTCGATCCCGCTCAGGGTCGCCTGATAGAGCACAGCATCGGCCTGCACATCGGCGGTCAGCCGGTCGCTCAGGGTCACGCCGAACATCACTCCGGCACAGGCCGCCGCCATCAGCCCGGCCCCCGACGCCAGCCGGAACCGATCCAGCCTGAAGCTCGGCAAGCGCAGCTGCCAGCCGCGCGGCGCCGGCGTCAGCGCCGCCTCGGCCCCCTTCAGCGCCCGGGCAAAGGCCGCCGCATCCGGCAGCGGCGCCGCATGGCCCGCCAGACCGACGTCCAGCGCCCGCGCCCCGGCCAGAACGGCCCGGGCCGCCTCGCCGGCCTCATCGACATAGCCCAGCGCCGCCTCACGCTCGGCTTCGGGCCAGCGCGCCGGATCGGCCCCGTAGGCCTCGACGATCGCCTGAAAGCGTTCGGCCTTCATCATCTCTCTCCTTCAGAGGCCGGATTGAGGTCGGACAATGCCGACCGCAACGCCCGCCGTCCTCGCGACAGCAGGCTTTCCAGAGCCTCGACACTCACACCCATGAGCCCGGCGGCCTCGATATTGCCGAGCTCCTGATAATGACACAGCACCACTGCCTCGCGCTGCCGTTCGGGCAGGGCCTGCAGGGCCGCATCGACCCTCAGCCCGACGTCCCGCGCCATCAGGCCGCGGTCCGGGGCCGCCCCGTCGTCCACCTGTTCAGGCACGGCGTCGGTGGCAATCTCGCGCCGTTTCCGCAGCCGGTCGTAGCAGAGGTTCATGGCCACCCGGTGCAGCCAGGTATCGAATTTCGCCTTGCCGGGTGTCCAGCGCGGGGCCTGTTTCCAGGCCCTCAGCAGGGTTTCCTGCGCCACATCCTCGGCCTCGACCGGATCGCCCAGCAGCCGTCCTGCCAGCGCCATCATGCGCGGCAGCTTGACGGACACCAGCGCCTGGATGGCCACCGGGTCGCCCCGGGCCACCCGGGCCACCAGTTCCTGATCGGGGTCGGCGATCACTGGCAAACGGTTGTCCTGTCTCGCAAAAGACTGAGGGCCGTCGATCCCGGATCGCCTCGCCCGACATTCACCCTACTCCGAAGGCGCCGCCGCTTGCGAGCGACGTTCCTGGCGGCGCTCGCGACGGTGCTCACGCATGCCCTGACGGGCGGCCTGACGCTCTTCAGCGGTGACATAGCCGTCGCTGTCCGCATCCAGCCGGGCGAAGCCCTCGGCCATACGGGCTTCGGCCTCGGCGATCACGACCGGACCGCGTTCGCCGCGACCGCCTTCGCCGCCCGCGCGTTGACCCCGGCCCGGGCCGCGCATGCCGCGACGGGGGCCCCGATCGCCGCGCTCGGCGCGACGTTCGCCGCGGGCCTCGCGGGCGGCGTCGTATTCCGCCCGCGTCACGGCGCCGTTGCCGTCCGCATCCAGACGGGCAAAGCGGGTGTCGGCGCGTTCACCCTGGCGGGCTTCGCGGGCGGCGGCCATTTCCTCGGGCGTGACGGTGCCGTCGCCATTGGCGTCGACCGTCGACAGGCGAGAGACCCGCCCGGCCACGAACTCGGCCTGGCTGATACGCCCGTCACCGTCCGCGTCGGCGCGGGCCATGCGGTCCTGTCGGCTCCCGTTCTGGCCGGGATCCTGCGAGGGCGCCTGCTGGGCCACCCCCACGCCGGCGGATACCGCCAGCGCCACAGCGGCCACGCCGCCAATCCAGATAGATGTTCTCATGGGTCTTGCTCCTTGATCGTCAGATCGGACGTCCCCTTGTCCAGTCCGTCTAACGCAGGGGCCCTCAGGATTCCGTCGCGACCGGCGGAAGGATGGTTTCGAACCGCGCCCTTGCTCGTTCACGCAGGCCCGCCAGATGGTCCTTCAGCCCCGCCAGATCGCCCTGCCCGCCCACCTCGGCCAGCCGCGCCTGCAGGCCGGCGGGTTCATCCTCGGGCACCGGCTTCTCATTGAAGGAACAGGCGAAGATCTGGGCGATGCCCTGCTGGGTGCGCCAGGCCTCGGCCAGGTCGGGATCGTCGGTCAGGGCTGCAAGCGTCGATACGGTCAGGGTCTCCCCTGCTGCGGCGCGCAGCAGCTGCCGGTACTGGGCCACGAACTCGGCATCGACCAGCCCGCCCGCGACCCGTTTGAGGTCCCAGAAGCCGCCGGACGGCAGATCGCGCATCATCCGGTCGCGCATAGCCCGCACATCATGGGCCAGCGTCCCGGGCGCACGTCCATGGGACCGGACGACCGCCTCGAGCGCGGTCGCGACGCGCTCGCCAAAGACGGGGTCGCTGGCCCAGACCACCCGCGCTCGGGTCAGGACCATGAACTCCCAGGTGTCGGCCTCGCTGGCATAATAGTCGGTCAGCCGCGCCAGCTTGACCGAAAGCGGCCCCTTGGAGCCCGAGGGTCGGAGCCGCATGTCGACCTCGTAGAGGCCTCCCTGGCTGGTATGGGCCGACAGGGCCGCGATCAGTCGCTGGGTGAAGCGGCCGTACCAGGTCTCGGGCGGCAGGCCCCGTCCCTCGGATACGGCTTCGGCGGGCGCCTCATGCACGGTGATCAGGTCAAGGTCCGAGGCCGCCGTCATCTCGCGCGAGCCGGCCTTGCCCAGCGCCACCACGGCCACCGCGCCGTCGATACGGCCCGACTGGCGCGTCACCTCGGTCAGAGCCGCGTGCGCCAGCGCCTGGATCGAGGCATCGGCCAGCACCGTATAGGCCCGCCCCGCCGCCTCGACATCGGCCCGCCCGGTCAGGGTCTGCAGGCCGATGCGGAACCGCTGGTCCCGGTGCAGACGCCGCACCGCATCCATGGCCGTCTCGAAATCCCCGGCCGCAGCCGCCTCGGCCCGCATCTGGTCGGCGACCCCGGTGTCGGCATCCAGCGGGGTCTGGAAGCGGGTGTCGAGCATACTGTCCAGCGCCGCCGGGTCCCGCCCCAGCGCCCGTGCCAGCCGCGGCGCCCAGGCCATCACCCGCACGACCAGATCGAACAGGGTCGGCTGGTTGAGGAACAGGGCCTGGATCTGCACCCCCGCCGACAGGCCGGAAAAGAAAACCGCAAACCGGCGAAAGGCCTGATCCGGTGCCCCGGTCGCGGCCAGAGCCTCCAGCAGGCGCGGGGCCAGCCGGGTGAACAGCTCCCGCCCCCGCGCGCTGCGGGTCGCGGGGATGCGCCCGTGGTGCCAGCTGCGGATCATGTCCGACACCGGCGCGGGCTCGGCAAAGCCCATCCGCTCCAGCGTCGCCAGGGTCTCGGGATCGTTCTCGACCCCGGTGAAGACCAGACTGCCATAGTCCGACGACAGCGATTCCTCGCCCTCGAACAGGTCGCCGTACAAATGATTGACCTCGGTCAGGAGGGCTTCGACCGAGGCATCGAACGCCGCCAGATCGGCCTCGCCCGACAGGGCCGCGACCGCGCGCCGCTGCATGTCATCGACCGGCAAGGCGTGGGTCTGTTCATCGGCCAGCATCTGCACCCGGTGCTCCAGCCCGCGCAGCCGGACATAGGCCTCGCTCAGGGCCGCGCGCGTCGTCTCCGGCACATGACCCGCGCGGGTCAGGGCCTCCAGCGCCGGCAGGGTGGCCGGCAGCCGCAGCGCCGGGTTCCTCCCGCCCAGGATCAGCTGCTGGGTCTGGGCATAGAATTCGATCTCGCGGATGCCGCCCCGGCCCAGTTTCAGATTGGCCCCGGCCGCCGCCAGCCCCTCGCCGGTCTTGTGCACATGGATCTGCCGCTTGATCGACTGCACATCCAGAATGGCCTGATAGTCGAGGCTGCGGCGCCAGACGAAGGGCACCAGCGCCTCGAGGAATTCGCGCCCGGCCTCGCGGTCGCCCAGCATGGCGCGCGCCTTGATGAAGGCCGCCCGCTCCCAGTTCTGGCCGACGCCCTCATAGTAATCCAGCGCCATGGGCACGGCCACGACCGGCGGTGTCGAGGACGGGTCGGGCCGCAGCCGAAGATCGACCCGGAACACATAGCCGTCGCCCGTCCGCTCGCTCAGCAGGGCGGCAAAGGCCTGGGCCGCCCGGTCGACGGTGCGCTGCATCTCAACACCCTCGGCCAGAGCGCCCGCCAGCTGTTCAGGGTCGTAGAAGAGCGAGATGTCGATATCGCTGGAATAGTTCAGCTCATGCGCGCCGTGCTTGCCCATGGCCAGGCCGAACAGGCCGGGGACCGGATTGTCCGGATCGGGGTCGGAGACCAGCCGGCCCCGCTCGCGCAGATCATGGGCGACGGCCCGGAGCGCCGCCTGTGACGTCGCATCGGCAAAGCGCGACAGGGCCCCGGTGACCGCGCCCAGGTCCCAGACTCCGCCCAGATCGGCCAGCGCCGTCAGCAGGTGCAGGTCGGCCTTGGCCAGCCGCAGCGGGCACTTCATCGCGTCGGTGCCGCCCGTCAGGGCCGCGGTCCGCATCAGGATGGCGGCGAGGGTCGCCTCGGGGCTGGCCGTCAGCATCTCGCCCAGCGCCTCGGGTCGCCGTCGGGCCAGCGAGGCCAGATAGGGTGAGGCGGCAAACACCGGGGCCAGCGACGGCCAGGCAGTATCCAGCACAGGGCCAAGGTCCGCCTCGACCAGTTGCGCCCTCAGCGTCTCCAGTCCCGGCGCCTCCAGCGTCGGCCCGCAGGGGCGGATCCGGTCGGCCAGGGCCTCGCCCGGAACCGCCGTCATGGCGCCGGGGCCAGCACCAGCGCCACCCTCAGGCCCGGCCCGTGGCCGTTATAGACGCCCGGACCCTCGTCCAGCTGGATGCGACCGTTGTGGGCCTCCATCACCGCGCCGACCAGCGCCAGACCCAGACCCGAGCCCGGCTCGGTGCGGCTGTTGTCCAGACGCACGAACCGCTCGATCACCCGCTCCCGGTCTTCCTCGGGCACGCCCGGGCCGGTGTCGGTGACCGAGAATTCGATCTCGCCCGACGACCGCCTCCGCGCGCGCAGCTTCACCGCCCCGCCCTCGGGCGTGTATTTGATGGCATTGTCGATGATGTTGGCCAGCGCCTGGGTCAGGAAGGGCCGGTTGGCCATGATCTCCAGCCCGCGCTCTATCTCGGCCGAAAACTCCAGCCCCTTGTCCTCGCCGGCAGGCTCGTAAAGCTCGGCAAGGTCGGCGGCCAGATCAGCCGCATCAAACCGTTTGGCGTCCGGAATTCGCCCCGAGCCCGCCGCCGCCTGCAGCCGCGCGATGGCCAGCACGGTGTTGAAGGTCTTCAGCAGGTCATCGGCTTCCGACAGGGCCAGCTCCAGCGCCTCAGGGCCGCTGACCTTGCCCGCCTCGGCGTCGATCAGGGCCACCTCCAGCTTGGCGCGCATCCGCGTCAGGGGTGAGCGCAGGTCGTGGGCGATGGCGTCCCCCGCATGGCGGATCGAGGCCATGGAGGCCTCCAGCCGGTCCAGCATGCCGTTCAGACCCTGGCCCAGCTCGTCCAGCTCGTCGCCCGAGCCACGCACCGCCACCCGGGCCTTCAGATCGCCGTCCTGCACCGCCAGCACCGTCCGGTTCAGTCGGCCCATGGCCGCTTCCAGATTGCGGCTGACCAGCAGGCCCCCGATCAGGCCCAGCAGCACGACGATCCCCATCGCCCCCCACAGGGCCTGGGTCAGCCGCTCCAGATAGGCCTCGGTATCGCCCAGCGACTGGCCGACGAACAGCTGCTCACCACCCCCCAGGGTCATCTGCACCCCGCGCGACTGGGGCCGCACCACCCGCCCGTCGGGCAGGGTGTCGGTCATCGGAAAGGTGTGCCAGACGGTGCCGCCCTCATAGTCCTGGATGGGCGAGACATTGAGGCTGCCGGTCACCCGGTTTCCTTCAGTATCGATCAACAGATACAGGAAGTTGTCGCGGGTCAGGGTGCGGTCGATGACCGCCATGTTCAGGGCGTCAAAGCCCCGCGCATCATAGATGCCGGTCAAGGTGGTGACCTCGGTGCGCACCGCCTCCTCGGCCCTCAGCCGCGCCTCATTGGCCGAGGCCACATAGACCCACGCCAGCACCGCCGCCGACGCCGTCGCGAACAGCGCCAGAAACAGCAGCGTCAGCCGGAACGGCGTCCGCCGGAAGAGGGACGGGAGTTTCACAGCTTAACTCTCTCCCTCCCCTTTATGGGGAGGGAAGGTGGCGCGAAGCGACACCAGGGTGGGGGAGTCATTCAGCCGATCAAGAATACAGTCCATGACGCCATCGACGTTATCGCGGATGGAGGCGTTGTCGAAACGGAGCGTCGTGAAGCTCTCGCGGCTTAACACACCGTCCCGGATACGGTCGTGGCGCGCCTGCTCCTCTTCGCCATGAAGCCTTCCGTCAACTTCAATGACAAGGTGGTGCTTGAAGCACACGAAATCGAGGAAATACCCTCTGAACGGTGCTTGCCGACGAAAATGAAAACCTTGCTTTCTCAGCATCTTGAGTCGGGACCACATTCGCGCTTCGGGTGGGGACAGGGTCTTTCGCATTTCGCGAGCGCGTTCGATCTTTCCTGGCATGGACGCCTCCCCACCCTGACGGCTTCGCCGTCGTCCCTCCCCATAAAGGGGAGGGAGAATTCCGTCACGCCTCCAGCCGGTATCCCGCGCCGCGCACGGTCTGCAGCATGGCCTTGTCAAAGCCCTTGTCGATCTTGGAGCGCAGGCGGCTGATGTGGACGTCGATGACATTGGTCTGGGGGTCGAAATGGTATTCCCAGACCTTCTCCAGCAGCATGGTGCGGGTCACCGACTGGCCCGCGTGGCGCATCATGAACTCCAGCAGCTGGAACTCGCGCGGCTGCAGGTCGATCTCCTGACCGGCGCGGGTCACATCGCGGCTGATCAGGTTCATTTCAAGATCACCGACCTTGAGCACGGTCGCCACCGACCCGGTCTCGCGCCGCCGCGACAGGGCCTCGACCCGCGCGATCAGCTCGGCAAACGCATAGGGCTTGACCAGATAGTCATCGGCCCCGGCCTGCAGGCCTGTCACCCGGTCCTCGACCTCCCCAAGCGCCGACAGGAACAGCACCGGGGTCTGGTCGCCGTTCTTGCGCACCGTCTCCACCATGCCGACGCCGTCCAGGCGCGGCATCATCCGGTCGACGACATAGACGTCATAGCCGCCCTTCTGCGCCTCCAGCAGGCCAAAGGCCCCGTCCACGGCATGGACCACATCGTGCCCCGCCTCGGTCAGTCCCCGAACCATCGCCGTCGCGGCTTCGGCGTCGTCCTCGACCACCAGAATGCGCATTGCCCTCTCCCTTCGTTCCCGCACCTGCGGGATTCGTCTCGAATAATAGCCGATCCCGGCCCTTTTGACTTACTGCGTTGTCGCCGGGGCCCGGGACCGCGTCGTTGACGGCGCGGGGACGTCCAGCAGCACAGGACCGTTGCCGTCCGGTGACCACGCCAGAATGAAGAACTCCTCGCGACCCGCCGCCCGCGCCCGGGCGATCTCGGCCTGAATGTCGGCGATGCTGCGCACCGGATTCCGCCCGGCCTGCAGGATGACGACGCCCGGCACGAAACGGCTCTGCCCGATCCGCGCCTCGGCCACCACGACCACGCCGTTGACGCCGGCGGGGATGTCGTATTTCGCGCGCAGTTCGGGGGTCATCGGAGCCACGGTCAGCCCGGCCAGGGCCTGTCCCGGACTGGCCTCGGGCACCGGACGGCGCGACGGTGCCTGTTGCGCATCCAGTTCAGACTGTGACGGACGCTTCGCCGCCTGAACCCGGGCCACCAGCCGCCGCTCGCCGCGCAACACCACGACTTCCAGCGTGTCATTGACGGCCGCTGCGCCGACCTTGCGGGTCAGGTCGGTCGAATCCACGACCGGCTGCTCGTTCAGCTCCACCACGATGTCGCCCGGCCTCACCCCGCCGCGGGCGGCGGGACCGCCCGGCGTGACGTCGATGATCAGCGCCCCGTTCTGCTGCCGGTCCACGCCCATGGCCTCGCGATAGGGTTCGAGGTCGCCGATGGTCACGCCGAGGTATCCGCGCTCGATCTGCTCGCCGCGCATCAGCCGGTCGGTGATGGTCTTGGCGGTATTGGCCGGAATGGCAAAGCCGATGCCGATCGAGCCGCCGGTCGGCGAAAAGATCGCCGTATTGACGCCGATCACCCGGCCATAGATGTCAAAGGTCGGCCCGCCGGAATTGCCCCGGTTGATGGCCGCGTCGATCTGGATGTAGTCGACATAGTTGCTGGATACGTCCTGCAGGTCGCGCGACTTGGCCGAGACGATGCCCGCCGTCGCCGTGCCGCCCAGGCCGAACGGATTGCCGACCGCGATCACCCAGTCGCCGACGCGCGGCTCGGCCGACTCCTCGAAACTGACATAGGGAAAGCGCCCGCCATCGACCTTAATGACGGCCAGGTCCGTGCTCTCGTCGCGGCCCACCAGACGCGCTGGCAGTTCGCGATTGTCGGCCAGCCGCACGGTGATCTCCTCGGCATTGGCGATCACGTGGTTGTTGGTGACGATATAGCCGTCTTCCGAGATGAAGAATCCCGAGCCGGCGCCGAGCGTGGTCTCGCCTTCGGGGCTCTCGCCCTCCCCCTGGGGGGCCTCAAACTCGAACGGCAGGCCGGGAATGGGGAATGTCTGGGCAGCAGGGCGCGACACCCGGGTCCGCACATCGATCTGCACCACCGCAGGGGCGACCTGGGTAAAGATGTCGGCAAAGCTGACCGGCGCACCGGGCGGAGGACCAAAGGCAGCCCCCGGCGCCCCCGCCGACGGCGTGATCGGGCCGCTGACCGACAGCAGGCTGCCGTCCATCCCCGGCCAGCGAATCAGACCGCCTGCCGTGGCGACGACCGCCACCAGCAGCCCTGCGGCCGCGCCTATGATGAACTCCTTGCGCTTCAACATCCGGTTCCTGTTCGATCCACCGCGCCGTCCGAAATCGGAGCGGCGTTTCCGTGACGATATAGGCCCTTATCCCCGATCACCAATCGCTGCGATACGGCAGGACCGGTGACGGCGCACATCAGGGTGTCCCGTCGCGGGTTTTTGACGGCGAAGTTGCGTCATCTTCGGGGCCGGTTCTTGCCGCCCTGAGAAGATTATCGACCCGCGTTCGTTCTGCCGCCGTCAGATCGGCGTCCGGCTCGGCCGCGTCGTCGCGCCGCCTCACCGACCAGACCAGCACCCCGGCACCTGCCAGAACCAGCACCAGCGGCAGACCCCACAGCAGCAGGGTGCCGGGCCGCACCGGCGGGGTGAACAACACATAGTCGCCATAGCGCGCCACCAGTCCGTCGCGGACCTCGGCATCCGTCTGGCCCTCGGCGATCCGGTCCCGCACCCAGCGCCGCATGTCCGAGGCCACGCCCGCCGGCGAATCGGCAATCGACTCATGCTGACAGACGACGCAGCGGATATCCTCGAACAGGGCCTGGGCCCGGGCTTCCTGCTCCGCATTGGCCAGCGGACGGTCGGGCGTGGCCGGCGGCTCCTGCGCCAGCGCCGGGCCCGCAAGGCCCAGCATCAGGGCAGGGATCAGCAGCCGCCTCATGCCGCGGCCTTTCTGCGCCGGGTCGTGTCGACGGTCCGCAGCCGCCGGTCCAGCAGCGACAGCAGTCCCCCCAGCGCCATCAGCGCCGGCCCCAGAAAGATCAGCCGCGCCCACGGGTTCCAGTTCATCCGCACCGTCCAGGCCCGCTCGCCGCTGTCGCTCAGCCGCCGCTCGCCCAGCACCAGATAGACGTCATCCAGTCCGTGGAAGCTAAGGCCCACCTCGGTGGTCGTCTGACCCCCGGCCGGAAAGAAGCGCTTTTCGGCCCGCACGGTCTCGGGCCGCCCGCCGCCCAGCGGCTCGACCTCCAGCGTGGCGCTTTCGGCCAGATAGTTGGGGCCCTCGATGATTTCGACCGAGCGCAGCGTCGCCTGATAGGGCCCGGCGGCGATCGTCTGGCCGATCTCGAGCGGACGCGCCGCCTCGACCTTCAGCCCCGTCTCGACCACGGCGCCCAGAACGAACAGGCCCAGCCCCGCATGGGCCGCCGTCATGCCCCAGGCCGCCAGTGGCAGGGCGCGCGTGCGCCGTCCCAGCTCGCCGGGCGTGCGCTTGCCGAACAGGCGGATGCGCTCGGCCAGCTCGGCCAGTGCTCCCAGCACCAGCCAGGCCCCCAGCGCCAGGCCCGCTCCCGTCAGCGCCTGACGCGGTTGGAACAGGCCCCAGGCGATCAGGGCAAACACCAGCGACAGACCCGCCGCCCAGGCCAGCCTCTGCAGGGCCCCGATCAGGTCGCCGCGCTTCCAGCCCAGCAGCGGTCCCATCGGCAGGATGATCAGCGCCATGGCCATCAGCGGCGTAAAGGTCACGGCGAAATAGGGCGGCCCGACCGAGATTGTCGCCCCGCCGGCCGCCTCGAGGACCAGCGGATACAGCGTTCCGACCAGCACCGTCGCCGCCGCCACCGACAGGAACAGATTGTTGATCACCAGCGCGCCCTCGCGGCTGATGGGCGCAAACAGGGTCTTGCCCGTCAGCTGCCCGGCCCTGAGCGCGAACAGGGTAAAGGCCGCGCCCGCCGTAAGCCCCAGTATGCCCAGCAGCATCAGCCCTCGCTCGGGGTCAACGGCAAAGGCGTGGACACTGGTCAGCACGCCCGAGCGCACCAGAAACGCGCCCAGCATCGACAGCGAAAAGGCCACCAGCGCCAGAAACACCGTCCAGCCGATCAGCGCCCCGCGCCGCTCGGTCACCACCGCGCTGTGCAAAAGGGCCGCCGCCGCCAGCCACGGCATGAAGCTGGCGTTCTCGACCGGGTCCCAGAACCACCAGCCGCCCCAGCCCAGTTCGTAATAGGCCCAGAAACTGCCCAGGGTGATCCCGGCGGTCAGCAGCGCCCAGCTGGCCAGGGCCCACGGCCGGATCCAGCGCCCCCAGGCCGGCCAGAAACCCGCGCCCGGTCGCCCCTCGATCAGGGCTGCCACCGCCAGCGAAAAGCACACCGACAGCCCGACATAGCCGCCGTAGAGCAGCGGCGGGTGGATGGCGAGCGCCGGGTCCTGCAACAGGGGGTTCAGCGACGCGCCCTCGACCGGCACCGGAGTCAGGCGCGAAAACGGGTTCGAGGTAAACAACACAAACGCCAGGAACAGCGCGCCCAGCCCGCCCTGTACGGCGACCGCCACCGCCTTCAGCCCGAACGGCAGGCCGGCCTCACCCGTCCGGGCCCGGCCCAGCAGGGCGCCAAAGCCCGTCAGGACCAGACACCACAGCAGCAGCGAGCCCTCGTGGCTGCCCCAGGCCCCGGCCACCTTGTAGAGCATCGGCTTGTCGGTATGGCTGTTCAGCGCCACGTTCGAGACGGAAAAGTCAGAGACGACAAAGGCGTATATCAGCACGCCAAAGGCCAGCCCCACGGCCAGGAAGGCGGCCAGACCGGCGCCCTCACCCGCCCCGGCCAGCACCGGGCTGGACCGCAGACGCCCGGCGACTGAGGCCACCACCTGCAACCCGCTCAGCGCCAGCGCCAGACACAGGGCAAAGGCCCCCAGTTCGACGATCACGGCTGAACCCCGCCGGCTTCAGGACGCCACTCGCCGCGTTCCTTCAGCCGTTCGGCCACCTCGCGCGGCATATAGGTCTCGTCGTGCTTGGCCAGCACCTGACGCGCGACAAAGGTGCGGTCGGCGCGGAATTCGCCCTCGACCACCACGCCCTGCTCTTCCTTGAACAGGTCCGGCAGGTCGCCCTCATAGATGACCAGCGTCGACGCCGCATTGTCGGTCACCCGGAACTGCACCTGACCGCCTGCGTCGTGTTCGACACTGCCCGCCTCGACTAGACCGCCCAGTCGCATGGCCCGGCCGGGGGGCGCAGCCTCCACCGTCGCCTCGGACGGCGAGACAAAAAAGGTCACCGTATCCTGCATGGCCCACAGGCTCAGCCCCACGGCCACGGCCAGCACCGGGGCGGCGGCCATCAGCACCCACACCCGTCTGCGCGCCTTCGGCGATTTCGGCATCCAGCCCATCAGCCCTCGCTCCCCGACAGCGGCGGCAGGCGCGACTCCAGATCGATACGGCGCGGATCGGTCGGCGCCAGGGCCGCGATCAGCGGCCCCCACATCTCGTGCACCCGGGCGGCCTCGCCGCGCTGCAGCGCCAGTTCACCGAGGAAATAGCGCGCACCCAGCTGACCGGGGTCCAGCTCCAGCGCGCGGCTGAAGGCCATTTCGGCATCGCTGCCGACCTCGCCCTCCTGGGTCCGGACCAGCGCCTCACCCAGCCGGGCCCAGGTCCGGGCATCGTCGGGCCGAAGCATCGCGGCCCGGCGGAGGGCGGAGGCTGCGCCGATCGGATCGCCCGCCTCGAACCGGGCCGCGCCCAGAAGGGCCTGGGCCTCGAAATTATCAGGCTGGTCCGCGGCTTCCCGCTCCATCACGGCGGCCAGCTTCGGCGCATCCAGCATTCCGGGCGTCTCAGCCCATTCCGCGACCCGCCGGGCATAGGGCTGGTCGGCGACCCCAGGGCTGCCGACCCCCATATAGACGGCCAGCGCCACCAAGGCGGTCGCCGCCGTCCCGGCCAGCACCCAGCGTGCCTGACGCAGCCGCGCCGTCGTGTCGATCACCGGTGCAGCAACCACCGCATCCGCCTCCAGATGCCGGCGCGCCACCTCGGCCCGCGCCGCTTCCAGCTCGGCCCCGGTCAGCACGCCGCGCGCGGCCATGCGTTCCAGTTCGTCCAGATCGCGGGCCAGCGCCCGGCCCCGGGCGGCCTCGCCCGCCTCCGGATCCGGCACAGCGGCGCTCCCGGCCGCGCCGGCGGCACTCAGGATCAGCAGCCCCGCCAGCGCGCAGGCCAGTCCCGTCAGGGTCCAGAAGATCAGCATGCCCGGCGTTTAGACGATCAGGCGGCCTCGGGCGAGGCCCCGCGAACGTCGGTGCCGTGAATCGTCGCAGCGGCGCGGCGTCGCACCGTCCGGGCGGCCTCCTGCGCGTCCAGATGGGTCAGCAGGCGGGCCACCGCCTCCATCAGCGCCAGGGCCCGGTCCAGGTCCTCGACCTCGCCCCCGTGGATCAGGTCAAAGCCCTCATCGGCATAGCGGCTCAACGTCTCGACCAGGGCATCGGCCTGTTGCTTGCGGTCCGACTCGCAACCGAACACCGCCGCTGCCGGCCGCAGGGCGCCCAGCATCCGCAACTGCACCTCGGCCGTCGCCAGGGCCGGCGAGGCCGGATCGCGGTTCAGGTCGGGCACCTTGCGGGTCATGCGTCCGGCCAGCGGCGCGCGCTTCATCGGCAGGGCCGTCTCGACCACCTTCGGCGCGCTCCGGATCGTTTCGGTCAGCCGTCGGGCGACCTTCAGCCGGGCTTCGCGGACGTCCTTGCCCCACACGCTGCCAGGCTGCATCTCGAGGGTGACGTCCAGTTCGCCGAGCGTCGCCGTGCACCAGCGGATGTCCTCCAGCGCCGCCTCGGCCTCGCGCCCGGCCTCCGGTCCGGGGCGGAAGGTGGCGACCCGCGCCGCCCGCACCTCGACCCCGGCGATCAGCCGCTCGACGAACACCGCCATTTCCGAACCGCTGAGAAACTCGTCCCGGCCCGCCGATCCGCTGGTCTGGGTCACCAGCCTCAGCACCAGCGCCGCATCCTTCAGATGGGCGAACAGGATATCGATCAGACGCGGCGCACCATCCTCATGGATGCTCGAGGCATCCCGGATCAGCAGGCGCAGCTCCGCCAGACTGTCAGCATCGGGCCGACCCAGCCATGACTCGAGGTGTTTCAACGCCTTCCGGGCCAGATGGGCCAGGTCGAGGCAGCTGGCCATCGCCTCCAGTCCGGCCTCGCGCGTCCCGGCGGACAGACCTGTCGGCCAGACAGCTTCGGGACGATCGCGCACCGCCGCGGCTGCAGCCAGGCACAGCCGGTCGCCGACAAGGGACGCCTCGTGTCCCCCACGGTCCAGCTGTGCCAGCAGATCCAGCTCGCTCTCGCGCGCCATCGCCCAAAGCCGGGGCAGGACCTGCGGCGGAAAGGTCAGCGCCTCGATCCCGTCCATCCGGTCACGGAACATCGGCGTCAGCGGCCCCAGGGCGCGCTCGCGGCGGCGGCGCTCCTGATCGACATCATTCAACATGCCGCCCAGTTCCTGCGCCTTGGCGCCGGGCCAGCCGCCGACAGCCCGCCGCAACCCGTCCAGCAGTTCCGGAGGACACAGGGTAATCAGATGCGCCAGGGCGGCGCGGTGCGCGACCGACAGACCGGCCATTCAGAGCTCCACATGAGACCCACCTCGCGCCAACCTCAAGCGTCAGGGTTAATATTCCGTCCACCGCGTTACAGGGTTTCAACCCTGTTCAGCCCTCGGTCGCGGGCAGGTCCAGCACGGCCTTGAGCCCGCCCATCTCGCTGCGCGACAGGGCCACGCGACCGTTGTAGGCCTTGGTCAGATCGTCGACGATCGACAGGCCGAGGCCGGATCCCGGCGCATCCTCGTCCATACGGGTGCCCCGTTTCAGGGCGACCTCCCACTGGTCCTCGGCCAGGCCCGGACCGTCGTCCTCGACCACCACCACCATCTGGCCCAGCCCGGTCGCCCCGGCGCTGACCCGCACCCGGCGCTTCGCCCATTTGCAGGCGTTCTCGATCAGGTTTCCCAGAATCTCCTGCAGGTCCTGTCGCTCGCCCCGGAACATCAGATCGTCGGGCGCGCGCCAGTCGATCTCGACGTCCTTCGACGCAAACACCCGCTCCAGCATGACCGCCATTTCGTCCAGCACCTCGGCCACCGGCGTGCGCTCGCCCAGACCCTGGGCGCGGGCGGCGGCGCGGGCGCGGCGCAGATGGTGATCCACCTGATCCTTCATCACCCCGCTCTGGCGGGTGACCACTTCGGCCAAAGGGTCGCTCCGGCCCTCGGCCTCAGCCAGCATGACCGACAGGGGCGTCTTCAGCGCATGGGCCAGATTGCCGACGTGGGTGCGCTGGCGCTCCACCACCTCCTGATTATGGTCCAGCAGGCGGTTGACCTGTTCGGCCAGTGGCTGGATTTCCAGCGGATAGGTGCGCTCGATCCGGCCCGAGCGGCCTTTCCGGACATCCGCGATCTCGTTCCGCAGCAGAAACAGCGGGCGCAGGCCGATCCGCACCTGCATGAACACCGCCGCCACCAGCCCCAGCCCCAGGATCAACAGGGCAATCCAGGTGAAGGTGGCAAAGGCTCGCGTGTCCGCATCGATGTCGGACCGATCCATCCCGGCCATGAACACCAGTGGCCGCTCACGCCCCGGCAGAAGCTTGACGCTGGCGGCGATCCGCAGCGGCCGGTCAACCGGCCCGATGGCCGTATAGCTGAGCGTCCGCCCCCGCTCGAGCCGGTCGGGCATGTCGGCAGGGATCATCAGATCCTCGCCCGCCAGCGACGGCGACCGCTCCAGAATGCGCATCCCGCCCCGGCCGTCGAACTCGGCCACCACCCAGTATTTGCCCGACAGGGGCCTGAGCGTGCGCGAGTCCTGAATCTCGGCGACCGAGACCCGGCCCCCGACGACGGTCGTGGCCAGAACGACTTCGTCTATGGTTTCGGCCAAGGCGTAGCCCATGCGGCGCAGGGCGGATTCCTGATACTGGCTGGTCAGCACCCAGCCGGTCAGCACCAGCGCCACCGCCATCCAGGCCGAGGCCAGCCAGATCAGCCGCCGGGTCAGCGAGCGCCCGGGACGTCCGAACGCCCGCCCGGCCCAAGCCTGCCAGCTCACGCGGCCTCGGACTCGCCCGGCAGGGCCGTCAGCCGATAGCCCAGCCCTCGCACCGTCTCGATCCGGTCGGCGCCGATCTTCTTCCTCAGCCGCCCGACGAACACCTCGATGGTGTTGGAATCGCGGTCAAAGTCCTGGTCGTATAGATGCTCGACCAGTTCGGTGCGACTGATCACCCGGCCCTGATGCATCATCAGATAGTGCAGCAGCCGATATTCCAGACTGGTGAGGCGCAGCGGCTCACCGTTCACATTGGCCCGCGCCGCGCGCGGATCCAGCCGCAGTCCTCCGCACGACAGGGTCGCCGAGGCGATACCCGCCGAGCGCCGCAGCAGGGCCCGCAGGCGCGCCAGCAGTTCTTCGGTGTGGAACGGCTTGGTCAGATAGTCGTCGGCGCCCGCGTCGAACCCGGCCACCTTGTCGGACCAGGCCCCGCGCGCCGTCAGGATCAGCACCGGCGTGGTCTTGCCCTCGCGGCGCCAGCGCTCCAGCACCGACACGCCGTCGATCTTGGGCAGCCCCAGGTCCAGCACGATCACATCATAGGGTTCGGTGTCGCCCAGAAAATGCGCCTCTTCGCCGTCGGGGGCATGGTCGACCGCATAGCCGGCATCGCCCAGCGCCGCCTTCAGCTGGCGCGACAGATCGGCGTCATCCTCGACAAGCAGAACACGCATGGACTTTCCTTATCTTTCGGCGTCGACGCCGATGTCGATGACCCGGCCGTCCCGCTGTTCAAACCGGAACACATGCTGGCCCCGGCGCATACCCATATAGCCGACATAGCGCGCGCCGCCTGCCCGCGCCTGGGCAATGCGCTGGGCCTCGGCCTCGCTGACGCGGCGCGAGGGCTGTTCGCGCGGACTGTCCTGACGGTCCCGGGGGTCCTGACGACCACGCGGGTCCTGATCCTGCAGGATGGCGACGGGTTCATCGGGCATTGCGGGAGCAGCCAGCGCCGAACCGGCCACCATCATCGCCCCCAGCACGAGGCCGGTGGCGGCACAGCTCAGCAGACGATGTTTCAGGGTGCGGGTCATGACAGCGGCTTTAGGCGCCTGGCTCTGAACGGAGGCTGAACGCCGGGTCTAGAATGATTTCACCCTTACGGCCCAGAGGATTCACCCGCAAGCAACGGTCGCCTCCGTCAGGTTCGCCATCTCAGGATCGAGGGCTCGACCGGATTGTCGAAGGCTGCGCCGCCAGCCTGCGCCGTAAGCAGCGCCCGTTTGCAGGCATAGTACCACAGGGACGGCTGGTCCGGGGGCCCGGCGAACAGGGGACGTCCCGTATCCGCCTCGCTGTCCAGGGTCTCGAGGATCACGGCGTCCTGCGACAGGAACCGCCGCCCCAACCACGACAGCACGGGCCGCGCCGGCACCAGCAGCGGCTGGTTGCAGAAGATCAGGTTGCGCAGGGTGATCCGCCCGTCGACCTCGGGCGTCACCGTGGTCAGATTGCACAGGCGAAAGCCCTTGCTGCGCACCGTTTCCACCCGCGCCGACGGCAGGCGGAACTCGATCGACACCGACCGGTCCTGTCCCACCAGATCATAGACGGGGGCCGAGGCGAAGGCGTCGCACGACACGGCGGTAAAGCCGAACGGCGAGGGCGTATATTGTTTGGTCTTGACCTTGCGCACCGGGTCCGACCGCCACCACCAGGAATTATGCACCATCGGCACATGGGCCGGATCGACCAGCCCCAGCACCGCCTGATCGTAGTCGGTCGCCACCCGCACCACGGAATAGCAGACCTGCACCATGTCCGGTCCCAGGTCTTCGGCGGGCAGGGGCGGCACGGCGGCGTCATCCACCCCGTCCACCCGGCGCACCCAGACCATGCCCAGCGCGGCCCTGGCCTGCCAGTCGTCCACGTCCGCACCGGTCAGCATCGGCACGGGGCCGGACGGGTCCACCGTCAACTCATGCCCGTGCAGCATCACCCGACGCGGGCCACCTTTGCGAACCTCCCGGCACACCGGATACCAGGCGGCCTCGGGCGCGCCGCGATGCGAGGTCACACGCCGCCCGCTCCGCGCAAGGTCCGCCAGCGGCGCCGTATCGCCGATCATCACAGAACTGGACAGAAGCTCCCCCCGAGCGGCCCCGGCTAACCGGGTTGCCGCGACCCTAGTCAGGTTCCGAAGGCGTGCGCAACCACGCATCCACGGGCCCCGCCCGACCGACCTGTCGTCGACGTCATCCTCATGAACCAAACCTGAAGCGGCCTGTTCAGTTTGGGCTCAGACGCCACGTGCTTTTCTTCAGTCAACGTCGCCTCCCCGGACGACGACCGTTGAAAGGATACGACCATGATCAAGAAGCTGCTCATCCCCGCCCTCGCCCTGGCCGCGACCTCGGTCGCCCTGCCGGCCGCCGCCCAGAGCTTCAGCATCAGCATCGGCACCACCCGGGCCCCGGCCTATGCGCCCGCCTATGCCCCCGGCTACGGTTATGACCGCAATGATCGCTACGACCGCGACTGGGTGTCGATCAACCAGCGCCAGCGTCAGCTGGACCGCCGCATCGACCAGGGCATCCGCAACGGCCAGCTGACCCGCCGCGAGGCCGTGGCCCTGCGCCGCGAATTCAACCAGCTGGCCCGGCTTGAGGCGAACTATCGCCGCAACGGCCTGAGCCGCTGGGAACGTCAGGACCTCGACCGTCGTTTCGACGTCCTTGAGGCCCGCATCCGCTACGAGCGTCGCGATCGCGACGACCGCCGGGGCCGCGGCTACCGCTAAGCCATAAGGCGGCGCCCCAAAGGCCCGCCTCCGCAGGCCCCACCCTCCCCTCGCAGGGGCCTGCGGAGGCGGGCCTTTGGGGCGCCGCCTTATGGCTTAGCGG